>Ga0315288_10003757_pt1 | contig 19339 bp, 23 predicted proteins | sample YL17G11_20_MG_FD_203454 | JGI IMG/M metagenome (GOLD analysis project Ga0315288, IMG submission 203454) | Sediment microbial communities from Yellowstone Lake, YNP, Wyoming, USA - YL17G11_20 | ecosystem: Environmental > Aquatic > Freshwater > Lake > Sediment | place: USA: Wyoming | collected... | reverse complement strand
CCCGTTGAATCATATAATAAGTAAAATTAAGAATGACTACTCATGCAATTCTCGACATCTTTTATTATAAACACACTTATTCACGATTGATAATTAGGATGTGTCCCGAGTCCCGGATTAAAACGATGTTACTCCTATATCTTAGACCAGAGTCCTACAGGATTACTTTCACCATCTACAAAAAGTGCTGAAAAATCGTATTCCTCACTAATTTTATTTTCTTGTTGAATTATTTTACAATAACAAACTTCTTAGATAGCGACATATCTTCGGTTTCTAAACTGCAGAAGTAAATACCTGCGCTTACTTCTTTATTCTCATTATTTCTTTTATCCCAAATCAACCATCCGGTATTATTCGATGGTTTTCCTGCATAGAGGGTCCTTATAAGTCTTCCATTTACATCAATAATATTTACTTTGATATTATCTGACTTCGGTAAAATATAACGAATCCGAACCGAACCAGCTGTTGGTGAATTAATAAGAATATCTGGTGTTATATATGTTGTAGTCAAATTCCATTCAGATGTCGAAGAAATCGGGCAGAGGAATAAAATATGAGTATCAGAGTAAAATTGACTATAATTATCACCACCAAATATAATAAAATTATCATTAAAAATATCATACGTGCCTGCCGCACATCTTCTCTCCTGTGGTACATCACCTGAAGGATAAAGTTTTGTCCAAGTTAAACTTGATATATCTAAAACATAGACATCGTTGTAAAAAGTAAAACCCCCATAGTAACTCCAACCACCAAAAACATATAACTTCCGTCGTCTTGAATCATATCCATAAGCAGGAGTACATAATACGGGAGGTTGGATACCGGTTGGGTATAGTTGTTTCCATTGTTCATTTCCTAAGGATAAATCTAATGCCCAGACATCGTTATAGAATGAACCATTGTCCCCACGCCCACCGAAAATTATCATACGATTGTTAAGTTGGTCGAACGCCGAAGCAAAGTGTTGTCTTTTAGCAGGTCTTGTGCCTATGATGTTAATTTGTCGCCATATCAAGCTGTCTAATTTCAATTCCCAAACATCATCCAAATGCAGACCATTTATGTCAATGCCACCAAAAAGTATTAATGAATTTCTTGTCGGATGGTAGATATCACCGGGATTGGCACGCGGTATTGGAGGGGTACCTATTGTATTTAATCTCTGCCAAGATTCAGCTCCTAATTGTAAATTTAAAGACCACATGTCATTCATATAGTTTGGATAACCATTAGTGGTATCTCCACCAAATACGATTCCTCTTTGTTGTGCTGGGTCGTATGTAAATGTATGATATCCTCTTTTATGGTGTGGACCAGCTACAGATAAACGTGACCATGTATAATGAATTGTATCAGTTAAGGGCATTTCATAGACACCATCGGACCAATAATTACCACCAAAACCCCCGCCGAATAAGATTGCTCTTTGATTTAAGCTATCAACGATAATTTTGCTTACGTTCATCGGAGGAAGCCCCAGGGATTTCCAGACTTGTGCTTTGGCGAAAACAACAAGACAAAAAGAAATAATTAAGATAAACTTAAGATGTTTCATACACACCTCCTATATAGTTTAAATAATGTAAATAAAAAGATAATTTCCCAATCACAGACACTTTGAATCATAACAAAAGAATATACTCGCAACTCACAAACCTTTCTACATGAACATTTTAACTATAATAACTTATTTTGTCAAGGGTTAATTTAGATCTAATCTTCATGTCATTACTGATTATAGCTTATTGATATATATATTACACCGATTATTGCCCTTCCTTTCTATTTCTTTTTCTTGGGATGTATATAAAATACAAACCTGACATTTCTACTTGATTTTTATTCTTTCTATGTGTAAATTATAATATGTCTAAAATAACAGTCCCAATCTATAAACTATTAGGCAAATACCGAAAACAATCAGGTCTATCTCAAATCGAAGTTGCCAACAGAATGGCACTTTCTACCAAGTCTGGATGTAAATATATCTCTCGATTAGAAAAAGGACAAATTAAAAAGTCTTATCTTGAAACAATCTTAAACTATCTTGATGCGATTGGCGTTAGTTGGGAAACTTTCTTTCGTGAAATATCCGCACTTAGGTCAAAACAAAATCACCAAGCGATAATGTCAAAAGTGACACAAAGTGTCATTCTGACCCATCATAAAGTGATGGGGAAGAATCTCATGCAAAAACTCGACCGCGATACTTTTTTATATGAAACAAAAATCAAACCACCCCAAAACTATTATACCAAAGTTGATTTAGATCTAGTAAAGCAAAAGATAGAAGAGAAAGTCAGAACTTATTGTCAAAACTTACGAATAAAAGATGAATTAATCCCGCGCTACTTGAATTTTGCTTATGAGATTCTCACTGCGACAAAATATCAACCAATCATTAAGAAATACAATATATCAGGTATTTCCGAGCATTATTTAACCAGGATAATGAATATTGCTGTCAAGACGCATCATATTGAAGAAAAGAAAGTCCAAAAGCAAAAACCAATAAGATTGGAAAAAGCACGAGCAATGGCAGTAAAATATCTGCGGAGTCGGGTTAAACTCGCACCAATCGAAGCGGAAGTCTCAAAACTCCTTGTCCGAACATAATCTCAAGGATAATGTTTTGTATAATTCATATATGAATTTTGGACGTGAATGTTTCAGTAAGATAAGGAAATTCTATATCAAAAACCCATCACTCTTAAAACAGCACTTAACTGAAATCACCCGCGCCTGGTTCAAAAGCGGTCTAAAACAAGAGATAATGGAAAAAATAAAAGAAACCATACTCAAACACTTCGACCCAAAAGATAATATTTGACATTGGTTGAGTTCAGTTTATAATACAAATAGTCTTATGAATAAAGTTGATATTTACCAAAAGATACACGAGTTCCTGAAAAACCAAGGAGCAAGAAAAATTGCTGTATTTGGTTCATATGTGAGAGAAGAAGAAACTCCGCAAAGTGATATTGATATAATCGTAGAATTCACTGAACGAAAGAGCCTTCTTCAGATTGTTGGAATTGAACAAGAATTATCTGAAAAATTGGGAATAAAAGTTGACCTGTTAACCGAAAAATCAATAAGTCCATACCTAATTGACCGAATAAAAAAAGAAATGGTTGAGGTTTCTGGATGATAAAAGATAACAGTGTCTATTTAAAACATATGTTAGATGCAATTTCTCGAATTGCTGAATATACAAAAGGTATCAATCTGAAACGTCTTGCTTTTGTTACTATAAACTCCGCCCCCTTGTCACCCTGAACTTGTTTCAGGGTCTAAAATCTCTAGTATTTGATTATTTATGTTATGACAATAGATAAGCAATACTATGTTTATATTCTTACAAATAAAAATAACAAAGCGCTTTATATTGGAGTAACAAACGACCTTTTGCGCAGGATGAGCGAACATAAACACAAAATGGTGCCGGGATTTACTAACAAATATAATCTTACAAAACTAGTTTACTATGAGGTTACAAACGATGTACGAAGTGCGATAACAAGAGAAAAACAGCTAAAGAATTGGCACAGACAATGGAAGATAAATCTAATAACAGAAAATAACCCTGATTGGAAAGACCTGTCCAATGAATTCTGAACATAGTTAAGTGAGAGATGCTGAAACAAGTTCAGCATGACAGTTGCGGGTTCGGTATGATACATGACTATTTTGGGGTTGACATAGACGCAGTTTGGGACACAGTACAAAATGATATACCGTCACTAAACAATCAATTAAAAGAATTATTGTAAAAGTAAATCTTAGAAAAAATAAAAGAAATAATCCTTAAATTCTTCGCATCAAAAGATAATATTTGACAATCTACGTATAAGTGATAGTATTTTAGCAGGTTTTTGACAAAACTCAGGTAAATTGTACCAACATTTTATATTTCGTAATAATTATCAATAAAAAATAAATTGAAAATTAATTTAATCGCGTAAGTATCGTTAATGGAAAAAATATAGCTCGCCTCAGAATTTTACAAGATATATTTCATGATTATTTCTTATTAAACTTTGCGAAGTAAGTATCAATTTCTGGACGTAATTCTATACCTGCTTGTTCAAAACAGTCTAGTAAATCAGTGTATGTTCCTTTGCCCGCAAGAAAATCCCAAAATTCATCAGCTACCATTACCTCTTTATTCAAGTCCAACATACCTTTCATTGTCCATCGTTTATACGGTTCTGGTTCATAAGGATTATAAGGAATTGAAATAATCGTGTGTGCTTTTGCTTTCGGGTGCTGATAGAAGTAAACTGCTAACCACTCAAGCATATTTCTTTTGTATGAAATGAAATCACCAATATTTGGTTTGACAGTCTTCAAGTCAAACATATAAATATTATTTCCTTCAGAAGCGATATACAAATCTACTTTGATAGACCTGAGTTCATTTAATTGACCAGATTGAGCAACCTTTCTGATTCTTTTCCTTTCTTCTGATTTATTTACATTGCCTCCAACTGAAAGATCGTTCATTATTTTTTGAATTTCATTCTGTGCATCCTGTGTAATAACGTTACCAAGTTTAAATTGAGTGTAAACTTCCACAAATGTTTCACGTGCGAGTTCTTTTGCAACAGGCTCGTAGATTGAAGTACCAAAAGTTGTGTTTAGAGATTGTATAAATGAAAACAAAGCCATTCTATCTTTCCCAAGTAACCGATAGTGAAATGGCATATTGTCTGTTTCGGGTTTATAATTTTGAAATTTATCACGTAAACAAACTTTGATTGTCTCGGTAATGTGCCCTTTATACTCTTTTGATAAAGCCATAGTTATTTATAACGTTTTTTAAATTCTTCAATCAAAGTATAGGTTGTTGATTTTTTATAAATCTCTTTCTGGTCTTCAATGTTGATTGCAGAACTATCCACGATCTTAATGGCATTCATGAAATGTTTTAAACATTCCTTATCGTCTCTGAGAATTTTAATTATCGCATCACAATATTTTTTGATCTTATTACTATAAGGCTCGACCTTTTCATTGGGTTCAGCAATTTTTCTGAAAAGCATAAATATGTGATATCTTGCCTTATTATATTTCCTATCTATCTTTTTTGAATTGATGAATGTCTTAAACTTATAATGAGTTAAACCGCTTAAATAGTAGGGTTCATGCTTATGCTCTTTGCGAAATATTTGGCTATTTCTCTCTTCGTATACTTTCCCAAAATAACCAGATACTACGTGGGGTTCTTCAAGAAACATACCAACATAGGATTTGATTTGCTCTCTAATATCTACAATTGATTTTTTCTTGATACTCGGATCAAAAGAATATTGGGATTTTCGCCTTTCGTAATATAATCCATCACCCATACTCTTATAAAATTCTTCAAGACCTTTCTGAAAAGAGGTTAAAGCCAATAATTGCTCTTCCTTTATTTGAGTTTGATTGTTTGTTGACACAATAACGCTGTCTCGAATATCTTGGTCGTCAGTAATAATGAGTTTCACAGGTATCAATAAACTGTCAATACCTTCCAAGTCTCTGTTGGAAAACAAAACATTAGATGTTTGGCAACCATTGACTATCTGATAGTTGCTTAATATGAATCTATCACCACGACCTTTATTTTCCTCTGCAATAATCGTAATTCCATTATTTAGTAATTGGAATAGAGAGAATTGCCTTTCATTAAGTGATTTGTTAATATTATCATTTACTTTTTCATCAAGCCCCAAGAAATCCCTGACATTATCAGAGAATAAAGGTTTAAGTTTATCAGCATCGCTATCGATAATAATTTTTCTGAACTCACTATAAGGCAAGACCCCAATGTATGATTCCTTAACATTGGTGATTTCAGTTAATGTTGTTTTTTGCGAAAAAATAAATTCTGTGTTTAAGGGTTGAGTTGCTTTATCATAAAATTTCCGTAGCTTTTCATTGTCGATAGGAATTATTTCGACAATATCATTTTTAAATTTACCAATTTTCTTAAGAGCGTCTTCTTTAATCTTTATCGTAGTGGAGCAAGTTGTAGCACTGTTCCATACTCCAGTCGAGCAATAAAACAATTTACAATTGAAGGATTTTACAAATGAAAGTAGTTTAAGCAGTCCAAGATAAATATTATGATATGTTTTGGCTTTGGGTGTCAAATCATATTGGGGGGTTTCGGATAAAAAATCAATAACAGTATCACAAAAATTTGCAATCTCAGTGTCTTCAAATTTCGATGATGTTTTTGCTTGTATAAAATAAAGTGTCGCGTCAAAGTTCCTTTCTGCGTCTCCTAAGTCTTCAACTTCAGATATATTTGTAACAATCCTTCCATCAATAGAAAAACAAATTCCGTCGATTCCCTTATTTTTCCCAATGCTTACGGCATCCAAATCGTCATCATCTAAATTATTTAATTCACTATTAAGAATAGCATAATAACATAGCTTTTCAAAATTAGTATCCGTTTCATTCGCATCAAGCCCAAACTCCTCAATAAATCTTTTAAGATAACCCTCGATTATAATATCCATTATACTTTCCGTTTCATATGAAATATTGTTTCTGAATATGCACCTTTATCTTTTTCTGTGCGATTTAATACTGGTCGTTTATATTGATTTACAATTTTCATTTCTGCATTTTCCGCAATTGTCGGATACATATTGTATTTATCATTTGCCACTAGGAAAATATCGTAATCATCAATTAAATATTTTTTGCAGTTATTGAGAACATCAATGATGCCTTGAATATAGCTTTGTTTAGCTTCTCTGCCTTGCCCATTGTATAGAGAGCCAATTTCCAAATTATCGTTGCGCTTAAATCCGAAAAGGTCATATGCATAGGCGTGTTGTTCATGATAATCAATTAAGCCGACATAAGGTGGACTTGAAAATATTCCTTTAATTTTCTGCCTTCGTGCTAATTTCGCAAATGCGAGGTTCTTTCTCTCAAGTGCGTTGAATATGTCAATTGTTCTACTGTCACCTGTCAAGCAAACCTGAAAAGTCTGTGTTCTCAGTGTATCAAACTGTGAAAGGCGTTTTAGCGTGTCTTTCGTATATGTTTCCCACCATCTAAAAATGGAGAAAAGTGGTTTGCAAATTTTCCCATGCTTTGCACAATAATAAGTAGTTTCAATTGGTTCTTTCAATGTTGCTAGATCAGCGTGAGTAGTTGCTCTGCATGAACGAATAGTTCTACTCAAAATGATACTGATTATTTTTTTTGCTTCGTTATCTTTAATCTTTTTAACTTCATCAAATACAAATTGAATTTCGTCTCTTATCGACTGGGAATACCATTTGTCAAGAAAGGAATTGCTTTTATCTTGCTTCAGTTTAACATTGCATTGTTTGACGAGTTTGTTGAAGATTGGCAAAAAGTCTTTTTCCTTTTCTGCACCGTAATTATCCTCGTCAATTTCATTACGATGTACTTTGTATTTATATTCAGGAACAGGAAAATATTTATTATTGAAGTCGAAAAGCGAGCGCAAGAGTTTTTCTTCAAATTCAAGTATATGAGAATTTGATAAAAATTCCTTGAGTACTTTTGTTATTCGGTTGATTTCGGTTTGTACACAATCTAAATTATATTTCGTAACCTTACTGTTACCTATGAGTGAATTAAAAGCAGAAATATCAATGCCAATTGCGTGCATACCAAGCTCGCAAGCTTGCACCATAGTAGTTCCACTTCCAGAAAATGGATCAAGAATAATATCACCTCTTTTGAAATATACTTCTTTCTTGAAATTATCCGTATGATTATCTAAAAAATATTCAACAAGTTGTGGAATAAATTTGCCTTTGTATGGATGCAGTCGGTGAACATGTTTGGTGGTCTCGGCTTCTTTATATTGGTCAAATGATAAAGCCCAATTAAGATCGTTACCTAATTGATTTCTCCATGAATTCTCTTTTATACCATTGAAATATTTATAATAATTAATTAACTCCTGCTTAGAAACTTGAGCGGTTCCATTGCCCCCGATTTTCTTTACTCTTCCATATTGAATGAGGTATGAAATGTTTGAGGTCGTTACTGTCTTGCCTAAATATTTTGTTGCCCATTCACTAGCTTCTTTTATGGTCAATTGAGTATCTGTCTCAGGCATTGTTAGTTATCTCCAAGCATTATCGCGTTAATTCAAATAGACATTTAATTACTTTTATGATAATATCTTCTTGTAGTTATTTTAAACCTAATTAGGACGATGTCAATAGGAAGTATCTGCGATTATCCCTGAGAATTACAATCTGAACCTATTCAGTTCCAGTTTTTCTTTCAGGAAAACTTTTTAATAATTAAGGTATATAACTAGTGTAATTTTTTCGTAATTCTGGAGACATGATACACAAATAAGTACATTATGAAATGAATTCGGAATCGTGTCTCTATTATTTTCAACTATAACATAGTTTCTAATTAGTCGTAGTAGTTGGTGAACTAGTCGGCTGCCCAAAATGCCATTGTTGGGGCGTAAATAACTTCGAACTAATCTAATAAAAATTAGCCACGGATGGACACGGATAAAAAATCACCTCGAAAATATAAAATAAAACACCACAGAGACACTGAGTCACAGAGAAAAAGCAAGAAATTTAACCACAGGTGAACACAGATAAACACTGGACAGATGGATATATCTTTTTAACCACAGAGCATACAAAGTAAAAGATAATAAAATATACTTTTTAACCACGGATTAATTGGATTAGACGGATAGAAGAAATAAAACCACAGAAGACGCGAAGCGTAGCGAAAGCAACACAGAAAATACAGAAAATAAAAAATTCTGTGAATTCAGTGCCTTCAGTGGTTAAAGATAAATCTGTGGAAATCTGTGTAATCTGTGGTTTGATTTAAGTTGAATACTCTTGACTGAAGTATTCTTGTGTTATATTATTAGCAATGCCGATAAAGGTTATTAACGAAAAGATTTCTCGCCAGGAATTACAGCAAATTGCTACTGAATCCTTTGGTGAATTGGTTAAAGCAGTAGTAGATATTGATAAAGGAATAATGGCAATTGGCGGAGAATTACATTCGGACGAAGAGTCTGTTTTACTTGAACAGAGTTCCTTACAGGAAAATTTATGGGGCATCAACTTATATCCCAATGAAACAAAAGAAAAGTGGGTTGAATTTGATTCGGTTATCAATATTCATCCTTTACAAGGTAATCGCTCACGCAGTATTGAGAATCCTAAAATAAAAGAGAAAATTATTCGAATTATTAATTCATTAATCGAGTAAAACTATGGCATATTTACATAAAAGTTTAGCATCGGGTCGCTGGCAGGAGTTTACGCTCGTCGAACAAATAGCTAATATTGGTGCTGAAGTTAGTCGTGCTTTGGCTTGGAAAGTAAGGGGGGATTTAGCAAAAAGCCACAGTGCGATGGAACGAGGATTAGAGCTTTTTGCTTTGACGGTTGCGGATAAACGTTGGCAACACCGATTAAAAGAAATTACCCGAATGAGAGAAGTTGTCTGCGATTATTTTTATGGAGATAATCAGTATCAATCAACTCAAGAATCAATTGATAAATATTTCCTGCATTTCGCCATCGCTTCGCGAATAAAAAAATAGCCGCGGATAAAGACTTTGTAAGAAAATATCTTTTTAAACCACAGAGAAAAAACAAGAAATTTAACCACAGATAAACACAGATAAATGCTGGACAGATAGATATATCTTTTTAACCACGGATTAATCAGATTAGACGGATAGAAGAAATAAAACCACAGAAGACGCGAAGCGTAGCGAAAGCAACACAGAAAACACAGAAAATAAAAAATTCTGTGAATTCAGTGCCTTCAGTGGTTAAAGAATAATCCGTGAAAATCCGTGCAATCTGTGGTTTCAAAACTTATTTACTTGACACAGAAAAAATGCAGGTTATAAAATCGGCACGACGCAGATAAATCGAAATGGGGTATCGCCATTGTTTATGAAACTGTGGGGTTCGTCGGGTAAAATAAATATCGCATTGCCTACTTCTACATCATATTCAGTATCGTTATTTTTAACTTTACCATTACCTTCAATAACGAACACCTCATGTTCAAAGTGATGATTGTGTAATGGAATCTTTTCGCCTTTATGTTTAATCTCAAATAATCTTAAGGCAAAATTCTTGGCACCATCGTTTTTAGAAATCAGCCATCTCAAAGTAGCCTGAGCCCCTGGTAATTGGGGTATTTCTTCTTTTACTTCCAAATAATGTTTTACTATCATACCCTATTTTAGACCGTTGCAATAAAAAGTCAATACAAAAACGACAAAGCCTCATCATATTAGACGAGTTTTTGAATGACACATTGATCAATCAATTTAACTTCATTTTTATCTTCGATAAATCTTGCAACATCTTTTCTTGCTTTATCAAAATCAATCTTTGCTAAACTTTCTTTTAAAAATGGACTGAATTTTTCTGATGTTACATTACTCTTTTTTGCTTCGGTTTGAGTAATTGCATTATTTAGTAACTTAAAATTAGGCATTTCTTTTCTGCCTAGATACCAAAGCAGGTCGTAAAAATCTCTGCCCTTAGTATATTTTCTGTAAAAACAAGCATGTAGTTTTAATGCATAAAGTGATGGAATGTCAAAAGTAGTCACCGTAAAAACAAAATGCTTACTTACCAATTTTGTCTCAAAATTCCAACCCTTAGGCGGGTGTATATCAACTTCTAATTTAATTGATAATTTTTCAGCTTTTAGATTAGATAAACCTAATTGAAATAAAACATCTTTAAATCTAAGCATTACGGATTGAACCGGTGGTTCAAGTTGTTTCTTGATATCTAAGCTTAAACCTGACTTTTCTAAATCATAAGCGATTTGCTTTAACAGTGTATCTAAATTATAACCTTGCTTATTAATAAGCGAAAAATCAAGGTTTTCCGAGAAACGCCGCAAACTATAAAGAAATCTTAATGCAGTTCCACCAACAAAAGCAAGGTTTTTATAATAACCTCTATCGTATAAGATTTTCAATATTAATAATTGAAGATATTCGCGTACTACGTGAATTTTAGTTTCACGGTCCGGGATGTCTGAAATTGCCTTCTCAATTAATTCAATCATAAAATTAATTTAACCACGAAGATACGAAATTCACCACAGAGACACTGAGTCACAGAGGGCGTAAAGAAAATCTCTATGTTTCTCGGTGTCCCTGTGCCTCTGCGGTATTTGTTCACTTTCGCAGTAATCTCTCTATGCACTTTCTTTAACGAACTCTAATAATTTTTCTACAATATTTAAGACTGCTTTATTGTTATATCTCCTCGCATATTCAATAAGTTTTTTTCTTTTCAACAGGCCAAGATTCTGAAAACGATATGACTCTGTAAAAACATCTTTGTTTTTGTTCTTAAAATTTGATAGATTTAAATAGATAAAATCAAGCATCGCCTTTTCTGGTTCAGCAATTAACACGGGCAATTTATTTTCATCTTGAATTTCCTTAAAACCAAAGAATAATTCAGTTTTGACGTGTTGATAGACAAATGTGCCGAAAGCATTAGTGAACTTTGCGGTCTTTTTAGTCGTAATGCAAGTAACGTCCTGTACTTTTTCTGGAATCAAATCATAATATCCAAGAACATATTCAGTACTAACATAAGATGGTGAATAAATAGCATTAGCTAAGAAAATTCGAGATGGATGAATCTTTCGGTCATTCTCATTCAAAACATATAATCCCTTCTTTAATTTAATGACCAATCCTTTCTTTTGCCATCGGTTCAGCTGATTTCTTATAACTTGAACATGTTGCCCGATATCAAAAAATTGCCTAACCGATATAATCGGTAACTTCTGTAATCGGTTTTTAAATTGCGTATAAGTCATTTCTCGAAATAATCAAAAATGATTATTTACAGAAACAATTATATCTTAGAAAATTAACTTTGTCAAGAGTTACTAATCTTGACTTTTCGGAACTCACAAAGTAGAATTCAGTATGAATAAGCGAGACCTTGTTGGAAGATGTGGTTTGTATTGTGGTTCTTGTGTAATTTATCGCGCAGAACGGGATAGTCCAGAGAAACAAAAACAACTTGCGGATAAATGGAGATGCCCACCTGAAAAAGTCAGATGTAATGGGTGCGGCGCACTTACCCCCGATTCCTGGGGATATGATTGTAAGTTTATTATCTGCCAGAATAAAAAGGGATATAAGTTCTGTTATGAATGTCCTGACTATGAGACCAGAACCTGTAAAATGTTCGAAGATTTATCAAAAAGCTACTTTGAAGAAGATGGGGTCGACATGAGGAAAAACCTGACAACGATTCAACAAGGTAAAATTGACAAATGGCTTGCGTTTATGAAGAAGAAATACACATGCAAATTCTGTGGTAAACCAACTATGACCGGTGCTGAGAAGTGCTATCATTGTGAAAAGAAAATATAAATGACATCCGATAACTTCTCTTATCCAATTTCCAACCAATTTCTATCTTCCACCAACAAACTTCAATTTTTGCTTGACTTTAGCGATTTCATTAGTAAAATAAACAAATATTATTAATAATGAATAAACAAAGTAAAATAAACAACAGGAGGCAGTATGGCATTAGCCGATGATGTAAAAAATATTATTATTGAACAGTTGCACGTAACACCGGAAAAGGTTACCGACACCGCTTCATTTGTCGAAGACCTTGGGGCTGACTCGTTAGATATCGTTGAACTCGTAATGGCATTTGAGGAAAAATTTGGTGTTGAAATTTCCGATGAGGACTCAGCCAAAATTACTAAAGTTTCGGATGCAGTAACTTATTTAGAAGCGAAAATCGCCCAGAAACCAAAGTAGATTGAAAGATTACAGATTCAAAGATTCTAAGATTAATTATTCAATCTTGCAATCTTCAAATCTTCCAATCTTAAAATCAATATGAGACGAGTCGTCATAACTGGTTTAGGTGTTGTAACTTGTTTAGGAAATGATGTCGAAACATTCTGGAATGCTCTATTAGCTGGAAAATCAGGTATTAATCGAATTTCTCGATTTGACCCAACTAATTTTGCGGTTCAGATTGCGGGCGAAATTAAGACTTTCGACCCATCCCAAAAATTCGATTTTAAATTGATTAAACGCTCTGACCGATTCACTCAATTTGCAATGTGGGCTGCAATCGATGCCGTAACTGACGCAAAACTAACTTTTAATTCGGAAGATAAAAATCGAATCGGAGTAATTGTTGGCTCGGGAATGGGTGGTATTGAGACCTGGGAAAAACAACACGAGATATATTTAACTAAAGGTCCGAATCGAATCTCCCCTCTTTTAATTCCGATGATGATACCCGATATTGCTGCAGGACAAATCTCAATCCATTATGGTTTACGCGGACCTAATTACTGCACAACTTCCGCGTGTGCTTCTGGTGCTAATGCGATTGGTAATTCGTTTCGCCACATATTGGAAGACGATGCCGATATTATGATTGCCGGTGGAAGTGAAACGCCGATTACCGGTTATTGTATGTCGGGATTTATTAATATGGGCGCTTTAAGCAAGAGAAATGACGCACCCGAAAAAGCATCCCGTCCATTTTCTAAAGACCGTGATGGTTTTGTAATTGCGGAAGGTTCTGGTATCGTTATCTTAGAAGAGTTAGAACACGCTAAGAAACGTAATGCTAAAATTTACTGTGAGATTGCTGGTTATGGCGTCACTGGTGATGGTTATCACATCACGGCACCCGCACCCGAAGGCGCCGGTGCTTTTGAAGCAATGTCCAATGCTATTAAAGAAGCTAAATTAACAATAAATGATATTGATTACATCAACACTCACGGCACATCTACTGATTTAAATGATTTAACCGAAACTCAGGCAATTAAAAAATTATTTGGCGAGCGGGCAAAAAAGGTTCCGATAAACTCGACAAAATCAATGATTGGACATTCGTTAGGTGCTGCCGGTGCAATTGAATTTATTGTGCTAACCTTATCAACTCAACGTCAGAAGATTCACCCGACAATAAACTTAGAAAACCCTGACCCCGAATTAGATTTAGATTATGTACCGGAAGGAACGCGCAATGTCCCAATTCGAGCTGCTTTATCTAACTCGTTAGGATTTGGCGGACATAATACCTGCCTGTTAGTAAAACAATTCAAAGAATAATCTTAAAATCTTTTAATCTCAAAATTTTCTAACTATCTATGTTAAGTGTCGGCATTGGCGGAAATATCGGTTCTGGAAAGACTACCGTTACAAAAGAACTTATTAAACTTTATCGAAAAGACGGTATTAAAGTTAAATTGATTGATGCCGATACTATTGCCTGGGAGCTATATAAACGTGAATCAGGTTCGAAGATGTATAAAAATATTGTTAAAGCATTTGGTAATGACATTCTCGATAAGAAAAATGAAATTAATCGCAAAAAGTTAGGCGAGCTGGTATTTAGTGATAAAAAAATGCTCGCAAAACTAAATAAGATAGTGCATCCCGAGTTAGTTTCTCAAATAAAAGCTGAATTAAGTAAAACCGATTTAAAAGTGAAAATTCTCGATGCCGCATTGCTATTTTTTTGGGGAAGGAAAATACCCGTTACTTATCGGATATTAGTTACTGCGCCCGATAAGCAAAAAGTTGCCCGAATGATAAAACGTGGCTACAATACAATTGAAGTGAAAACGCGCTTAAAACAACAGATGAAAGAGTCGGAAATGGAAAAGAGGGCGGATTTTTTTATTAAAAATAACAGCACCCTAAACCATCTTAAAAAACAAGTAAAACTTCTTTACCTGATTTTAAAAGGATTGTAATATGAAGTTAGAACAAGTTCCTATATCTGAGATTGAAATCAAAAAGAATATTGTTCAATTTTCAACGCCGATAATCTTTGAGACCAGTGAAATAAAAGAATTAGTCCAAAGTAGCTTTGGAGTATATAAACGAATAATCAATCCTCAACTCAGAAATTTAGGTGAATGCGGCAGTGAAGCTAACGCTCAAAGCTATCCATTCATCGGAACAAAACAACCACCAATTCTTTTTAATATCATCTTTGATTTAACTAAGACCAATTTTTCTTTTCAAGCCACTAATCATACCGAAGCATTAAAACTCTTTCGGTTATTGCGTGACCAACGCCAGATTGTCCCTGATTTGACAACAGTTCAAACGCTGACCGGTAATTTATCTGAAGTCATCGCAGCGCTTTTATGGCAGATTGGTGCCATCAAAGTTAGCTTGGGTGATATAAAACCATATTTTAAAGTTGACGAAAGAAAAAATTACAGCCCAATTTACATTGATATTAAAATCCTACCTGCTTTTCCGGCCGTATTTGATTTTATTGTTGCAACCTCTACCCTACTCTTAGAGAATTTAGATTTTGATTTGGTCTGTGGCATTGAAGCCGGCAGTATCACTCTGGCAAGTTTAATTGCCCATAAATTTTCTAAACCGATGTTCTTTGCTCGAAGAGAAAAAAGGTATCCCGAAGCACAATTATTAGAGGGCATCAACACTGCCCAACTTCTACACAAGAATATTTTAGTGGTCGACGATACAATCGTTGCTGGTTGGACCAAGACGCGGGTCTTTGAAGAAATTCGTGCTCTGGGGGGCAAAGTCGATAAATGCTTTGTCGTATTTGACCGACAGCAGAATAGTTCGCACTCGTTAAAAGAACAAGGGGTGTCTTTATATTCTTTAACTAATATCAAATCCGCACTGTCATCAGCAATTCCCAAAGCAATCACATTTCTGACTGATGCTGAACATAAAGAAATCCGGGATTACTTCACATCACCTAAAGTTTGGCATACGAAAAAAGGTTTTAGATATTACGAGTTGAGCAAATACAAGAATAAATGAAAACCAAGATCTTAGTCATTGGTTCTGGCGGTCGAGAACACGCATTAGTTTGGAAAGTAAACCAACCCAATTGCCAAATATATTGTGCACCTGGTAATGGTGGAATTTCTACCGTAGCCGAGTGTCTGCCAATAAAAGCTGACAACATTTCTGGTTTACTGGCATTTGCTCAGAAAGAGAATATTGATTTGACAATTGTCGGCCCAGAAGTTCCGCTCGGATTAGGAATTGTAGATGAATTCCAAAAAAATCATCTCAAGATTTTCGGACCAAATAAAAAGGCAGCGCAATTAGAAACATCCAAAGAATTTACTAAGAACTTTTGCCGCAAATACAACTTACCAACACCTAACTTTGCAACCTTTTCCGAGACCATTAAAGCTAAAAAATATGTTGAAAATAAAGATTTTCCTCTGGTTATAAAGGCATCTGGGCTTGCTGCTGGTAAAGGCGTAATAATTGTAAAAAATAAACAAGAAGCATTCTTAACAGTAGATAAAATTTTGGAAAAAAAAGAGTTTGGAAAAGCTGGCGAGATAATCGTAATTGAAGAATTTATTGTTGGTCAAGAAGTCTCGATGTTAGCAGTATGTGACGGGAATACAATTATTCCTTTAGTTCCTGCCCGCGACCACAAGCCATTATTAGACGGGAATAAAGGACCCAATACCGGCGGTATGGGTAGTTATGCACCAATACCTGAAGTAAGTAAGGATTGGCTAATAAAGATTCAGACCGAACTTTTCGACCCTTTACTTAAAGCTCTAAAAAAAGAGAGTATCGAATATAAAGGAATAATCTATGCGGGATTAATTCTTTCTGGCGATAATTTTTATATTCTTGAGTTCAATTGCCGGTGGGGCGACCCAGAAGCAGAAGTTATTATACCATTACTCAAAACGGATATGGTTACTCTCTGCTATGACACAATCGAAGGAAAACTTAAGAAACTTGATTGGAAAGATGAATATACTGTAACCGTAATTGCCGCTTCCGGCGGTTATCCGGAAAAATATGAAACTGGCAAATCAATCACGGGCAATTTAGATAATCAGGATAATTTAATAATTTTTCACTGCGGAACTAAAAAAGAAAACAATAATTATTTTACTGCTGGTGGCAGAGTCTTAGCTGTGACTGGTATCGGGAAGACTTTAGCTGAAGCGCGAGAAAAATCGTATCAGGCATTGAAAAATATAGGATTCGACAATATTCATTATCGCACTGATATTGGAAAATAGTGATGAAAAAATCTCGGGCGAAAATAAAAAAGATTATTGGTCAAAAGATTAATAACGATAAACCATTTACTATTCTGTTTGTCTGTTCCGGTAATTCTTGCCGTAGTCCAATGGCAAAAGGTATTATGGATAAAATAATTCAAAACTATTTGAAAGAAAGTCAGCAGAGAGTGAAGATTATGACACTTTCCGCTGGAACCGTTGCACCCAATGGTCAGTTACCAACCGCAAATGCTCAAAAGGCGGCTCTTGAATATGGTGCCGACATACACCATCATTTATCGGCTCCTTTAACCATGGAACGTATAAAAATGGCTGATTTAATCTTAGCAATGCAAGAAAAACATAAAATAGCCATATTAGAACTTGTCCCAGAAGTCAAAAACAAAACATTTATCATAACTGAATATATTAATCAGAACAAACTGGGTATTGATGACCCGTTAAGCCATTCATTTGAAAAATACCAGGAAACAGCAAAAGAACTTTATGAACTTTTACTAAAAATCTATAAGAAAATTATAAAGAAAATAAATCAGAAGAATTTTTCACCACAGAGGCACAGAGCAACAGGAGACTCACAGAGATTTATCTCTTTTTTTCTCTGTGTCTTTGTGTCTCTGTGGTATATTCTTTACTAATAAATGGAGGTAGAATGAATTATTTTTTAACCGATGAACAAAAGGCAATCAAAGATTTATCAAGAAAGCTTGCGGAACAATTAGTAAAACCTGTTAGACAAAAATTAGATGAAACTGGTGAATTTCCTCATGATATATTAAAAGAATTTTCCAAAGCCGGACTGCTTGGAATTTATATTCCAGAAGTTTATGGAGGTGCTGGCGGCGGTGTGTTTGAGATGTGTCTTGTCGTTGAAGAAATTTCAAGAGTTTGCGGTGGTGTCGGTGTCTGTTATGCCGCCAATGGGCTTGCCGCTTATCCGATTATTCTTTCCGCTTCTGAAGAACAAAAGAAAACATTCTTACCTAAAATGGCGGCAGGCGAATGGATTGGTGCTTTTGGAATAACCGAACCTGATGCGGGCTCTGATGCTTCGAGTATTAAAACTACCGCAATAAAAGATGGTGACCATTATGTTTTGAACGGCACGAAGTGTTTTATTACCAACGGTGAAGTAGCCCACCTTTATACAATAATTGCCAATACTAATCCTGACCGTGGTAGTCGAGGACTTTCCGCATTTATCGTAGAAAAAGGTACGCCTGGTTTTACATTTGGTAAACACGAAAACAAGCTCGGTATTCGTGCTTCCGTAACCTGCGAATTAATATTTCAGGATTGTCGAGTGCCGGTTGAAAATAGAATCGGTTCGGAAGGAACTGGATTCATCACGGCGATGCGGACCTTTGACCGAACCCGACCTGGGGTTGGAGCTCAGGCACTCGGAATTGCTCAGGGCGCTTTAGAAGCAGCTACTGATTATACTTCAAAAAGAGTGCAGTTTGGCGCCCCGATTTCATCTCTTGAAGGTATCCAATTCCGATTAGCAGAAATGGCAACTAAGGTTGAAGCTGCCCGTGCTTTAGTCTATTCCGCCGCACGACACGCTGATTCTGGTGTAAAAGATATTGCTGGTTTTTCGTCAATGGCTAAACTATTCGCTTCAGATATAGCAATGGAAGTCACGATTGAAGCAGTACAATTATTTGGCGGTTATGGTTATATGAAAGATTATCCGGTAGAAAAGATGATGCGCGATGCTAAAATAACTCAGATTTATGAAGGCACCAATGAAGTGCAACGATTAGTCATTGCCCGTGAACTATTGAGAGGCAAACTCTTTTAGTTTAAGTAGGTCGCACCTGCTTGACCAACTGTTAATATTTAGTATACTTCTAATATGAAATCTATATTGAAATTCATTTTTTCCTGGATTCCAGTCATACTGATTGTTCTAATCCTGCGGGCATTTGTGGTTGAGGCATTTATGGTCCCAACTCCTTCGATGGAGAGTACAATTATGGTTGGAGACTTTTTACTGGTAAATAAATTTATCTATGGATTAAAAATGCCCTTTACGACTAAAGATTTAATACCCGTAACAAACCCTAAGCCTGGTGACATTGTTGTTTTTCGTTATCACCTTGACCCCGCTGAACCAGAACCCAAAGATAACTATGTCCGAATATTTCCTAAAGCTCTGCCATTACTTCCACTGTATTGGAATAAGACAACACATTTTTTTACCTGGTATATGCCGCGTAATTTTGTTAAGCGATGTATCGCG
>Ga0315288_10003755_pt1 | contig 19351 bp, 2 predicted proteins | sample YL17G11_20_MG_FD_203454 | JGI IMG/M metagenome (GOLD analysis project Ga0315288, IMG submission 203454) | Sediment microbial communities from Yellowstone Lake, YNP, Wyoming, USA - YL17G11_20 | ecosystem: Environmental > Aquatic > Freshwater > Lake > Sediment | place: USA: Wyoming | collected... | reverse complement strand
CAGGAAAGCCGACGTGTCAGCCTAAAACATGAAATCGACTATACTTGTGGTTGCAAGTTATACGCTGTAATCAATATGCGTTCCTACTTAGGCCGGACCAATCGGCGTCTCCTTCCAGTCGGCCTGGCAATAGTATTGCCCTTCCAGGCCCCACCTGTCTTTCATTACCGTAAAATACTTCCTTTGCGAATAACCCAGCACGGGCATGATGGGTTGTGAGACATCGCATATCCAAAAAGTGATGAAGTACGTTCCCGCAAGCAGCGGCATGCTATTTATGCGACAGGACACCTCCCCACAGTCTCCGGGGGACTTTTGCTTGGCCAGCTGCACCAAATCCTTCAGTTTGTCCCAGTGTTGTTCCACCCCCTGCTCCAGGTCCGGGCAATGCTGGATGAGCAAAGTCCCGTCTTCGCGATAGATTAGTATGCCGAAGAGGCCCTTCTTAATGGGCTTTTCCACGGCATACGCGACTTTGAACTCGACGGGCTGGCCGGGACTGAATAAGTCGCGCTGCTGGCCGTCCTTGTCAAGGATTTTGGGGTCGAAGAAGCGTATCTCGCCGCCTGCTCTGGTTTCGCCTTCAAACGACTGCGCGTTTGCGCCCATCGATGGCTGGCGGATCGTGGCGCGCCGCGCAAGGCTGTCGAGGTAGAGGTCAGCGACCTCGTCCGGATTTCCGTCGGCAACAAGCCTGCCCTGCTCCAGCAGGACGGCCCTGTCGCAAAGGCGGCGCACGTTTCGCATCAGGTGCGTAACCAGGATTATGGTTTTGCCGTGCTGTCGAAAATCATCGAACCTTCTGACGCATTTCTGCATGAAGTACTCGTCTCCAACGGCCAGCGCCTCGTCCACCACAAGAAGAGACGGGTCAAGACTGCTGGCCGCGGCAAATCCCAGCCGCATATACATGCCCGAAGAATAAGTCCTCACCGGCTGGTCGAAAAACTCGCCGATTGCCGCGAACTCCGCTATTTCGTCTATCTTCTTGCGTATCTCGCTCCTGCTCATGCCCAGAAGCGAGCAACTCATTATGGCGTTCTCGCGCCCCGTGAACTCCGGGTGAAAGCCCACGCCTATTTCGAGCAGCCCCATGACGCGGCCGCTTACCTCTATGGAGCCTTCAGATGGATATGACACGCCGCAGAGGAGCTTGAGAAGGGTGCTCTTGCCCGCGCCGTTGGGGCCGATGATGCCGAGTGTTTGGCCCTTCGCCACTTCCAGATTTATGCCCCGCAGCGCCCAAAAATCATGGTGGAGACGCTTCTTGCCAAGCATCGCCCACTCCAGCAGTCGGTCAAGCGGCCGCCTGTAGATCTCGTATTTCTTGCCCAGGTCTCGCGTAACTAAAGCGTTCATTTCTTGAATCCGTCATCTCAGCAGTACGTAACAACATCGCCGCCAAAGTCTTATACGTATGTCATGCCAATATAGTTCTTTCATCGGTAATCAACATAGTCGTTGACAGCCGCAAACATTGGGCCACCGGCCGATTTCCCGCCCGCCGAGAGGCCTGTCCCGCCTATCTCCTGCAATCCCGACCTGCCCGGCGGGGCACGCTGTCAGTTAATTTCCGCCGGTCCGTTCTTTGGCTTGTCATTCTCATTTTGCTCCATAACCGGCTCCTTTAACTGTTATCTCGCGGCGCAGTGGAATGCCTGAAAAGAGATCATATTCCTTCTGGATCACGCAATACGGCGGCATGGACTTGTTGCAGAGGCAGGCAATTTTCTTCGTAAACGTAACGCGTGCGCAAAGGCGCCGAGAAACTTCATTCAAATGGGCGAGGCGGGATTCGAACCCGCACCCCCGAATTCACGGGGAGGGGATTTTAAATCCCCAGTGTCTGCCATTCCACCACTCGCCCAACGAGTGCTTGCAATCACTGAATGGTGCCGCTATTACCCAAAGTCCTAAATATCTTACCCTTTTCAGCAAAGCGGCACAAGAGCCTTATCCAAGGCTGCCACATCTAAGAACATTTGAAGAATCGGTTTGGCTGCTCGCAATAATTACCGAAAATTGACCTCTTCGCCGCAATGCCTCTTGCCGCGTTGACATGGCGGACGTCTTCACCTACCATACTGACGTTCAGAGCGACGCTTAAAAATCTCTGGCCCAAGAATTGAACAGAAATCCAAGATAGGTGTCTGCTATGACTCATCACATCATTCAATTTGCCGTGGCACAACTGTTTGTTGCCGTTTTTGCGATCGGCGGTTACAGGGGCGGTAACTCCGTATCCAACCAACCCGCTTTGAAGCAGCCACCGTCAACAAGCGATAACGCAGAAAATGGATTGGATGCCGAAGTTGCCGCACTAATCGAAAAACTTGATTCAGAAGTATGGCAGGGTATGACAATTAGTCTGTTTATGGTAATTTGACAATCGTGGAGTGGGTGCATGTTCAGGGAAGATGAGAAGTGTTTTGTCGTACCTTCACTATTAAAGACGCAATCACCGCCGGTTTTGTGCCGCGCGGTTTTTTTATTGAATTTGCGGGTTCTTGAGGATTGGGTATCTAAACGCGGAGACACAAAATGAATATTCGGAGATTCTTAGGACTTAAGGGGCGCTCATCGACAAGCAAACCACAATGCGTTCCCATCCTTGAACAATTTGAATCAAGGCTCCTCTTGGACGCGGCGACCGTTCCCCGCGTTGGTTCGGCGCATTGGTTCGGAAGCGGTTGATGTGAGAGCGGGCGCGGAGTTGTTTTTCCGGTCGGGGCTGTTATAATGGCGTATCCCCGGCGGAAAATTGCCGTGTGCCAGAGTGGCGGAATTGGCAGACGCGCGGGATTCAAAATCCCGTTTCCTCTTAAAGGAAATGGGGGTTCGACTTCCCCCTCTGGCACTAGGAAACATGGGACGTATAGGACCTGTGGGGCATATAGGACCTATGGAAATAAAAGCGCCCCCGGACGCGTGTCCGAGGGCGCTTTCACGAGCAATTACTTATCAACTTTTGCGGCGCTCAATGGATTCGCTGGGACTTCGTGATGTCGAACACCGTCAGGACGCCGCCGGTGTTGTATTGCGCGCTGGTCGTCTCGTATCCGTACGTGAGCGTCCTGTCCGCATTGCCGCCGTATACGTCAAATGTGCCGCCCAGTTCTTCGCACTGGACATGGCTTGTAAAGCGCGCCTTCGCCATTGTCAGGTTGTTCAGCGAGCCGTGGATCGTGATGTCAACGTCCAGGTCCGTATCGTTCTTGGCGACAATTTCTTTGAGTTTGCCGTAAACGGTCAAGGTGGAGTCGAAGTCATAGTTGGCCTGGATCGTGCCGAACTTGCCGCTGTGCATTGCGCTGCCCAGTTCCATCGTTCCCATGATCTCGTCGGCCACGATCTTGCCGGACAGCGAACTGAGAATCTTGATGTCCGCGCCGACGTATGAGCCGATGCTGCCGTTCTTGATGATCAGGTTCTTGAGGTTGCCCACGGCCTTGTCGTCGAACGTGCCCTGGAAGTAGTTCTCGTCGCCGACGGTGAGGAAATCAAGGTCGCCGTTGGTGATATTGATGTTGTTGGCGTTGCCAGTGATATTGATCTCGGTGACATCGAGGTTCTTCGTATTGATGTCATGGATACTGGTCGGGATAGGATTCGTGTAGCCCGGGCGCGGGGCAAGCGGCGCGCTGATCAATCCTATGGCCGGGAAGTACGGATTCCAGATGAGGTCGCTCGACCCCGTGGCCCACAGGTCGCATTGCTTGCCGGTTTCATAAATGATGTGCCTGATCTCGTTGATGGGGCCGGTTGTCAGGTGGGCGTTGTAGTAGTCCACCTGTACCGTGCCGCCCTTTGTCTTGATGAAGACGTCGCCGCCGCCATCCACCGGGAAGTCATGGCCGAGTGGGGTGACGATCAGGCTTTCGCTAATCTTCCATATGCCGCCCTGATGGGCGTGGACCTTGGAGGCAAGCGCGGCGCCCTCGGGGTGCGGACCCATGATGGTCAGGGCGTCGATGCTGCTCGTTCCATACGGCGCCGCGAGCTGCTCATTTCCGGCGAGGATTTCGCCGAAACTGCTGCTCATGCCGCCTTCGCCGATGATGACGGTGTCCCAGTGCGCGGCCTTCATATTGACGTACGCGCCCAGGGCGTAGGCGTAGAAGTATTGCACCGTGCCCACGGCGCTCAGGTTCCATACCACCGGGTCATTGATAAACGTCCCGTTGATGATGACGCTGTGGATGTCTCCGGCGCTGGTGATGGTGCCGCCGAATACGTTGAGATGCGTCAACGGGTCGCCGATTTCAATGCTGCCGGTGATGCCCTGGTTATAGGTGGCGGTGAAGGCGCTGTAGGAGTCGCCATCGATGCTGAAGTACATGGAGATGCCCGCGCCGCTGAACGCGCTGGTCTTGCCCCAGGAGCCGGTTGAGTCCAGCGTGCCGGACAGGATGCCGGTAAGGCCGCCGCTCGAGTTCGCGATTATCTGGCCGCCGTTCCAGCCGGCGTAATTAAAATCGAAGTCGCCGGCGAGATTGTCGTACGCGGTGATGAGGCCGTCGAAGGGGCCGTTGACAACAAAGGTGTCTGCGACCAGCGACAGGCTCATATCGCCGCCGTCCGCCTTCCACAGGCCGTGGCTGGTGAAAGCGCCGTCTATGATGACCTCTCCGTCGATGTTGATATTGTCGGACGCTTCGACCTTTCCGCTGAAGTCGCCGCCGACGGTAATGTTGGACGGGTCGAACGTGATGTCGCCGGCCATGGCGTGCATCTCGCCGGTGAAGTCGCCGCCGATTATCAGGTCCGTGTCCGTGAACGTTATGTTGCTGGCTTCCATGGAGCCGATGTAGTCGCCGCCGATTGTCAGGTGGCCGCCTTCAATCAGAGAGGAATCGAAGATGATGTCCCCGCCGGCGTTCCACTCGCCCCAATAGCCGAAATCGCCGTCGATGTCGACGGTGGTGCTGGTGAACTCAATGTTGTCGCTTGCGTTGAACCAGCTGAGGAAGTCGCCGCCGATTTCGACGGAACTATTGATGAAATCGATGTCGCCGTTTGCGACGTCGATTTCGCCATCGAAATCGAAGACCGTGATAAGCGTGACGGCGTCTAATTTTACGCCGTTAGGCGCGGTCCATTCCGACTCGTACGTCACCATGTCCAGTTCCATGTCGTAGATATTCTGGAAGGTGAGCATGTTGCCGGCCGTCAGGTCGCCGGCGAAAACCGTGGCGTACATGGAGTCCATTCCGGCGTTGGTGTTGCCGAACAGAATGTCGTGGCCGGCGTTGATGTCGGCGCCCGTCATGTACTGGCCGAAGTCGAACACGCCGTTCGTGAAGGTGATGTCGTTGTCGGCTTCAATTACGCCGAAGAACCAGTCGGTGTGGAAGTCCGCCCCGTCCTCGCCGTCGAACGTGAAGTCCGTGCCGGCGGTCATGCGGCCATCAAAGTTCTCTATGAAGACCTCGGTTCCGGTGAAGATGATGCTGCCCAGCGTTGCTTCAATGTAACTGGTGTTGTAATCGTACCACCGGTGGCTGACCGTGAACTCCGAGCCGGAGTCGAAGGTGATGTCGCCGGTTGCCGCGACCCACGTTCCGTTGTAGTCGTACGTGGAGAACACGGACGGGTCCCATGTGATGTCTTTATAGGCGAGGAAATCGCCGCTGAACAGCTTGTCCACAATGAAGTTGAAGTTGTGGAATATGATGGAGCCGTCGGTCGACTGAATCGTGCCGGCGAAGTTCGTCATCCCGTCGGAGGTCGCCATCGTTGGCAAGGCGTTCGAGAACGTAATGTCACCGGGCGACTGGATCAAGCCGTCTTTTGAGAAATCGCCGAACATCGACAACATCGACGGATTAACCACGTTCTCGAACTTGATGGCGCCGGTCGTCGCGGTCAGCGCGCCGTCGAACTCGTCAACGCGGAATTCGTTGCCGTTCGTCGAGTCTCCGGTGAACGTGAAGTTGTTGTCCGCCGTAATCTTGCCCTGCGGACCCGGCGTGGTTCCCGCGAAGTTGTGGATGAAGAAAACGCTGTCGGTGAACAGGATGTTCCCGGGGCCGAAGGCCGTGTCTTTCGCCTCGATTGTGCCGGTCATGTCGCCCTGTATGTCGAGCGAGGAGCCGTTGGAGAAGGCGACGTTGCCGTCCTCGGCGGTGATTAAGCCTTTGAAGTTGCCGTCAACGGTTAGGGACGATGCGTCGAAGAGGATGTTCTGGCCCGACCACGTGCCCGCGAAGTTGTTGCACGCGAAGGAGGACGGATCGAAGTTGATGTCGCCTGCCGCGCCGGCGTTGTTGTTCGCGGTCAGGGAGGCGGTGGAGGTGAAGTCGCCACCGATGGTGAAGGACGTGCCGTCAGCGAACTTGATGTCGTTGGACGCGCTTATCTGGCCGGCGAAGTTTCCGGTTACGTGCACGCCCACCGTCGCAGGCGCGAAGTTGCCGTCGGTGGAACTCGAAACGGTATTATCGGTGAACCACTGGCAGTCGGAATCGACGGATCCATGGATGTCGAAACCGGCGGTAATGTTATAGTACGCCTTGACATCGAAGTTCGTCGCGGCGGTGTCAAAGGCATTGCCGTCGCCGTTCAGCGTGATGAGGCCGGATAGGCTTCCCGACGAATTCGTGTCGCCGGCGTGGATGTAGCCATATGTGCCTAGTCCGCCACCGGTCGCGCTCCCCGCGGTCAGGTTAAGGTCGATGTTCCCGTAAGCGGTGATGATGCCGCCGAAGTCGCCGCCCACGTTGATTACCGTGGCGCTGGCGCCTATGTTGCCGCCGCTGACCACGGTGGCGTCAAAGTCGGTGTTAGGCCCGGTGAAACTGAACACCAGCGCTCCGCTGACCACGTTGTCGCCATCGAAGTCCGTGGTGTTGAAGTCGTTGTTGAACGAGGTGTGGCTTCTCACGTCGCCGCTTATTGTAACGGCCAGCCCGGTGATGGTGCCGTCGTCGTCATACGACCAGCCGGGCAGCGGCACGCTGTAATATTGCAGCAGATAGCGCTCTCCGTCGGCGTAGAAGTCCGCCTGGTAGCCCCCCGCGCCATACAGGTTGCCGGCGTAAACGGTGAACGAGCTGGCGGTGCCGTTGCCTATGTTCTTGCACGCCACTATGTCGCCGTCGAGGTATCCATCGCTGCCTCTTGTATCTATACTGCCCGTGAGTGACCCGCCGGACATCAGGAACAGCCCGTTGGTGGAGGAACTTCTGAGGTTGCCGCCGTGCGTGTTGATATTGATGCTCATGTCCTCCGTGTCGTTGATTGCGGAGCCGCTATAGATCGTCTTGTTGTTGGTAATGGTGCCGTTGATGTAGCCGCCGTTGGTCATGTTGACGGTGGTGTTGGTAATTGTGCCGGTGCCGTTGCCGTCCCAGTCGGTGGCGATGGCGTCACGTGAACTGGCCAGTCCGCTGGCGTCCAGGTTGCCGTGGATGTTGAAGGTGACGCCGATGATTGAGCCGGCCGTGTGGACGCCGCCGAGGTTTCCGGCGAGGACCTGGGCGGTGTTGCCGTTGATATTGATGGTGGAGTTCTGGAGCGCGATGTTGTTGTTGACCTCCTGGATGACCTTGCCTGTCATGTCGCCGACGTCAATTATGGCGTTGCTTGGAGCGGCCTTCCCGATTGTGCCGTCGACGTAGATGCCGGTCTCGAGACTGCCGCCATGTATGGCGCCTTCAATTTCCATGTGGCCGTCGAAGGTGGCGGAGCCTGGCGCGGCGTTGCCTATATGCACGGCGTACTGGGTGCCGACAGCCGATACATCTCCGAGTATGGCCAGGTTCTGCGCGCCGCCGTCGCTGGAGCGCGGAGAGTAGATGTGCAGGTAGTCCACGTCGTTAATGTAGATGCTGTCCAGGACCGTGGCGCCGGTCACATTGCCTTCCACGCTGATGGTCCCGATATGGGCCGCGTTGTGGGAGTCGATTACTCCGACGGTAGCCCCGCCGTCGCCGCTGCCGCCGGTGACGGCCACGCTCAGGGTGGTGGCCTGGACGCATAGTCCATCGAAGACCACGGAGTCCAGGCTGTCGAACGGCCCGGCGCCGGTGTCGGTCAACGCGATGCTGCCGGGGTTGATCCCGCCCGGTATGCCTGTACTGTGAACAAAGACAGTGTCACCGTCCGCTTCGGTGAACGAATAGTCAGGCGAGCCGGAAATGAGCGTTATGGTTGTGGCGGGCGCAATGCGCTGCTCAAGTTCCATCAGCCCAAGTTTTCTTCTGAGGTTCATGAAATATCCTCCTAAACGTCAGGTGTTATGTCGTGTTGATCGCGCGCATAAAGAGGTGCACAGCGCGGTCACCTTTAATTCTCGTGATTTCAAAGTTCTCTCTCCCCCGGCGCACGGTCAATCGCATGCGCGCGAGGCTTGCCCGCCTTCGGCGAGGCTTGCGTCTACTTACCTGAACATACAGTACCTCCCTCCTTTTCGGCCCGGCAGACGGTTCGATGAAACCAATCTGCGCGGCCGCAAGGACCCAGGTAAAAACATATTTAATGTTCTATATCAAAAGAGCGCGTTACAGAACCATCATGACGCTCTTTACTGTATATGGCTGCCCTTTATTATATTGAAGACCGTCAACGTGCCGCCGGTGGCATAGTCGGCGACCGTGGTCGTGTAGAAGTTGGACACTGTCCGAGTGGCCGCATTGGCCTTGCCCAGAACATCAAAGTTGCCGCTCAGGTTCTTGGCATTGACGATGCCGGTGAACTGAGCCTTCTGCATGCTCAGGCTGCCCAGAGAGCCGTAAATCTCGATGTCGTTGGCAAGATGGGCGGCGTTCTTTGCCGTCAGGCCCTTGAGGTTTCCGTAGACCGTCAGGTCGGCATCCCACTGGCCGGCGGCCTCGATGGTGCCGAAGGAGCCGTAGTTGTTGGTCGCGCCAAACGTCCACATATCGCCGTGAATATTGTTGGCGGTAATTTTGCCGGACAGAGAGGAGAGGATATCGACGTCGCCGTCAATGTCGCCGCCCTTAACAGTCAGAGAGGCGAGGTTGCCCACCACTTTCTTGTATGTAACGTTAAGGCAAGCCGGGTTGCCTATGCTTACGTCGCCCACGTCGCCGTTGGTTACCGCGATATTGTGCGCGGAACCGGAGATTTCGATGTCATCGACGCCGACGTTCTTGAGCGCGATGTCGTAGAACCCGGTCGGCGCATTCTGGCCGCCCAGGTGCATGATATCCGCGCCCAGGTAGCCGATATCCGGGAATGTCGGGCTCAGTTTGCTGCTGCCGGTAACCGTGAGGTTGAGTTTGATGCCGTTCAGGTACGTTATGCTCGTAATTTCGTTGATTCTGCCGTCATTGAGTTCGGAATCGAAATACCAGACGTACACGTCGCCGCCCTTTGCCTTGACAAGGACATTTCCGCCGCCTTCCACCTGGAAGGTGTATCCGGCCTTGCCGATTATCATGGAGTCGGAGATCTGCCACAGGCCGGTCTTGACGCCGTGAATCACGTTTTCAAGCAACGCGCCCATCGGGTGCTGGCCCTCTATGCGGAGGTTCTCGATATAGCCGGTTCCCGGTTCGTTGCCCGCGAGCAGTTCGCCGAAGGCGCTGTCGATGCCGGCGCAGCCGATGACGACGTTGTCCCAGCCCAGCGCCTTGAGGACCACGTTAGCGCCGAGGCCGAAGGCGTGGAAAGTGCCGACGTCGTCGGTAACATTGATGTCAATCGGGTTTGGCCCATCCAGGACGCGGCCGCCGATTATCAGAGAGTCAAGCGCCATGGCGCTGAACAGGCTGCCGCCAAAGTCGCCGCCGATGTTGATGGGACCGGCAAATCCGCTCGAAAGCGCCTGCATGGAACCGAAGAAGTCGCCGTCGATATCGAAACTCATGCCGACGTCTTCGCCCACGAACATGGTGCTGCTGCTGAAAGAGCCGTCCGCGTCAAGCGTGCCGTTCAGGTCGCCCAGTAAATCGCCATCGGTATCAGCCTTCAGCGACCCGTTATTGGTGCCCTCATAATTGAACCAGAAGCCGCCGGTGAGGTTGTCGGCCGCCAGAATCTGGCCGTCGAAGGCTCCGTTGACCGTGAACGAATCGAGGCTCACGAAGAAGTCGCCGTCGGTGGTTTCAAACGTCCCAGTCATATCGCCGCCGATTCCAACTACGTCGAATGTCATGCCAGTGGCGGCCTTGACCATGCCGCTGAAGTCGCCGTCTATGAACATATCAGCGGCGGTGACGGTGGAGTTCTCGGACACGATTGTGCCGCTGAAATTCCTGCCCGCGTCGAATATGCTGAACGCCATTGCTCCGGCGGATTCAATGTTGCCGCTGAAGTCGTCTCCGATAGTGATGTTGTGCAAGTTCATCACGCCGGTGTCCGCATAGACCGTGGCGCCGAAGGAGCCGTCCACGGTGATGTCGTTGAGCGTTACGTCGCCGCTGGCTTCCAGAGTGCCGAGGAAATCGTCGCCGACGGTGAGGTCGTTCAGCGTGATTGTGCCGGTATTAGACATGATGAGGCCTGCTAAAGTCCCGCCCACGGTGATGTCATTGCCAGTCAAATCTTCGTCAGATTCAAGCGTGCCATTGAACCATGCGTTGCCGACGGCGATGTCGGTAAACTCCATGGCGCCGTCGGTTGACTGGATGGTGCCGGTGAAGTTGTGGCCGATGCTCAGGTCATCAAACCCCATGTCACCGCCGGATTTTATTGTGCCGGAGAAGTCAATGCCGACTGTAATGTTTTCCAGATCAACTTCGTCGTTCAGCGCCTGGATGGTCCCGCTGTATTTGCCGCCGATGACGATTTCGTTGAGCGCAAGGGAACCGGTTGTGGCTTCAATCTTGCCGCTCATGTCATGGGTGACATCGAAGAAGGTAGTCGCCATGCTGACGGTCGGAGCGGACCATGTGCCGGTGAACGAGTCGAAGATGAACGCCGCCAGGTCGCCGCTCAATTCGTCGCCCGCCGTGAACGAGCCGGTGAACGCGCCGGTCGTGGTCATTGTGAATTCGGTGAAGTATATGCTGTCCGCGGCGGCCATGTATCCGGTGAAGGCGCCGTTGACGTCCAAGGTGGTGTTATTGAATGCTATGTCGTCGGACGCGCTGATTGAGCCGTCGAAACCGCCGGTGGTGATGGCGCAGTTGGACACGTCGAAACTGCCGTCCAGCACGGAGAACGCCGCATCTCTGGTCACCGGACCGAGGTTGGCGATGATGTTGTGGAACGTAATGCCGTCGTCTGCCGTCAGGACAGCGCCCCATTGCGTGCTGGTCAGGTTGTCCAGGGTGTCGCCGGTGGACGAGAATATGATTTCGCTGCCGATCGCCGTGATTGTCGCGCCCGCCAGTACCTGGCCGAAGTCAAACGTGCCGTCCAGGAAGGACACGTTGCCGTCAGTGGCGATTATGTCGCCGCGGAATCCCTTTAGCGCCCAAGCCGCTTCGTCCTCTCCGTCGAACGTGAAGTTCTGGTCGGCGAGGAAACTGCCCTGGCTGTCGAAGGTCTTGATTGTCACGTCCGAATCGTCGAACGTTATGTCGCCGGCCCGGGCGATTATCTGGCCGTTGTAGCTGTCGGCGACGGTGAACGAGGAATCAGTCATGATGATGTCGCCGGTCTCCGCGATCCACTGGCCGGTGAAATTGACGCAGTAGAAGGACGACGGGTCAAACGTGATGGAACCGCCGGCGGCGAAGACGCCGGAGAATATGCCGTTGATGACAAAATCGAAGTTCTCGAATATGATGTCTCCGGCGGCCTGGAACCGGCCCGGGAAGGCGTCGAACACCAACTGATTCGGGAAGGAGTTGAGGTTGAACTCGCCGAAGATGAAATCCAGGTCCTGGCCGCTGATGACCTGCCCGTTCGGGCCGATGGAGCCGAATATCTGGGGCGATGAGACTACGTTGAGGAACTCCGTCTTGCCGGTTATGCTTTCGATGGTGCCGTTGAATATGTCAAACCGCACGGCTATCGGCTTGGTGGGGTAGCCCATCGTGACGAAGTCTTCCCAGGCATGGAACAGCCCGGTGAACTCGTGCACGTAGATCGCTGAATCGTTGTATATGATGATTCCGTTGTCCGCGCTGACTGACCCGCTCATTATGTTGCCGACGAAGAAATTCGATTCGTTGACGAACGACACGTCGTGGTAGGTCGCGGTAATCGAGCCGGTGAAGTCGCGGTGGACGGTGAACGGGCTTTCCCACAGCGATATCCACGCGCCGCTCCACGTTCCGTTGAAGTCGAGGCATTCGAACGACGACGGGTCAAACCAGATCTTGCCCACGCCGTTGTTGTCGTAGTCGGCTATGAACTTGGCGGTGTCCGTGAAGTCCACGCCTATGCCCAGGTCGCTGTCGTGGAAGGCGATGTCGTTGCCGGCGAATATCGTTCCGCTGAACGAGCCGACGACCGTCCAGTCCACGTACGTGAAGATGACGTCGTGGCCGGCGCTCATTCCGCCTTCGAAGTGGTTGTCCACCCACGTTACGTAGGTGTAGATGATGTCCCCGGTCACAGCCGTGAAGATGGCGTCTTGCGTGACGGCCGGGATGTTGATGTTCATCTCCAGGAAGGATATGGTGCCGCCCGCCGTCATTTCGCCGCCCCAGACGCTGGCGTTCAGGTAATCCAGGTTGCCATCCAGATCGCCGAAGGTGATGTCGTGGCCCGCGGAGATGTCGGCGTCTTCCATGTACTGGCCGAAGTTGAACGTGGCGTTCACGAATGTGACGTCGCCGTTGACGGCGCATATCACGCCTTCAAAACGCTCCACGTTGATGTCGGCGGTCTCTTCGCCGTCAAACAGGAAGTTCTGGTCCGCGCGGAACTGGCCGGACGGGTCAATCTTCGTGATGGTAATCGGCGAGTTCAGGAACGTAATGTCGGCGCCCTCCGCGGTTATGACGCCGCTCATGTAGTCGTTAATGGTGAAGCTCGAATCCTCGAACTCTATGTTGCCGCTCGTCGCCGTCCATTCGCCGGAGAAAACGTCGGCTTCGAAGGACGACGGATCCCACCTCATTAAGCCGCCCGCCAGAAACCTGCCGCTGAAGGAGCCGTGCACGAGGAAGTCCGTGTCATGGAACGTCATGTCGTTGTATGCGTACATCGTGCCGCTGAAGCATTGTTCGGGGACGGAGTCGGTGTTGATGACGATGTCGCAGGTGTCGAAGGCAATGTTGCCGTTGTCGGGATCAGACGGGTATTCTCCGTTCGCGCTGGCGTAGAAGGTCTTGGTGACGTTTTCAAAACTCGCGTGGACATCCGTGAACAAGATAGCCGACTGGGCCGTCATTCTGCCGGCCAGCACCTCGGCATGCAGGCTGTCAGCCGCGGCGTCGATGTTGTTGAATATGATGTTCTCGCCCGCCGAGATGTCACCGTATTCAAGGAAGAGGCCGAAGTCGAACGTGCCGTTCAGGAACTCCACGTTGTAGTCCACGGACTCCATAATGCCGTTCCACCGGTATACCGTTATCGTATTGCCGGTAAGATTCGCACCGTCGAACGTCAGGTCCAGTTCGGCCTGGATGCGTCCGGTCTCGTTGAAGGAGTGGATTGACAGGCTGGCGTCATCGAACATGATGGTGCCGGTATCCGCGACGATTGAGCCGTCGAAATTGTTGGTGACGGCGAAGGACGTTGTGTTGGTCGCGTCAGCGCCGGTGAAGGTGATGCTACCGTCTTTCGCCTCCCACAAGCCGGTGAAATTCAAGGTTTGGAAACTCGTGGGCGCCGCCGGCGTGCCCGCGTGGCCCCACGTGATGGAATTGTCAGCGGTGAATGTGCCGGAGAAATTGTCGTTGACGGTGAAGGTCGAATCCGTGAAGGCTATGTCGCCGCTTTCCGCAATCCACGCGCCGGAGAAATTGTCGGTCGTGAAGGACGACGGATCCAGCGTGATGTCGCCGCCCGCCAGGAACGTGGCGGAGGTGTCGCCGTGCACGGTAAAGGCCGTGTCGGTGAGCGCGATGTTCTCGGCGGCTTCCAACTTGCCCGCGAAGCCCTGCCCGGCCACGCTGCCCGTGTTCACCACGATGGCGCTGTCCGTGAAGAGGATATCGCCGTTTTCGGTAACGGCGGGGTCGTAGCCGTACGCCACCGCGTAGAAGGTCGTGGTTACGGTTTCAAAACTTGCGTTGACGTGGTCGAACACGATGCCCGCGCCCGCCGTGAACTCGCCGGCAAGGATGTCGGCGTGCAGGCTGTCAGCCGCGGTATCGATGTTGTCGAATTCAATGTTCTCGCCCGCCCAGATTTGGCCGTTATCAAGGAAGAGGCCCATATCGAACTCGCCGTTCGTGAAAATCACGTCATTGTCGATAGACCTCATCGTGCCGTCCCACCTTCTTATATCTATCGTATTGCCGACAAGCTGCGTACCGTCGAACGTCAGGTCATCCCAGGCCTGGATGAGGCCGGTCTCGTTGAAGGAATCGATTGCCAGGCTGCTGTTGGTGATGAACGTGATGGCGCCGGCGTCAGCCGTGATTGAGCCGTCGAAATCGCTGGTGACGGCGAACGTGGTCGTATATGCCGCGGAGCCGGTGAAGGTGATGTCGCCGCCTACCGCCTTCCACCAGCCGGTGAAATCAGCGGTTTGGAAACTCGTGACCGCCGCCGGCGTAGCCGCGTGGTCCCACGTTATGTTCTGCCCGGCGTAGAAACTGCCGGAGAAATCGTTGGTGATGGTGAAGGTCGAATCCGTGAAGACCAGGTCGCCGGTTTCCGTCTTCCACTCGCCGGAGAAATTGTCGGCCACAAAGGTCGACGGATCCCACGTGATGTCGCTGCCCGCTAGGAACGTGCCGGAGAAGTCGCCGTGGACGGTGAAGTCCGTGTCGTGGAACGTCATGTCCACGCTGGCGCTCATCGTGCCCGCGAAGCCCTGTCCGGTTACAACGCCGGAGTTGATGACCACCGCGGCGGTGTCGAAAGCGATGTCCCCGCCCAGCGCGACGGCTGAGAAGTCCTTGGTTACATTTTCAAAATCGGCGTTGACGTCCGTGAACGAGATGCCCGCCTGGGCCGTCATTTTACCGGCAAGGATATCGGCGTGCAGGCTGTCGGTGTTGGCGTCGATGTTGTTGAATACAATGTTCGCGCCCGCCGAAATTTCGGCGTCCACAAGGTACTGGCCGAGGTCGAATTCGCCGTTCAGGAATCTCACGTCGCCGTCGATGGACGCCATCGTGCCGTTCCACTGCCCGACGGTGATTGTGTTGCCGGTGAGGAGCGCGCCGTCGAATATCAAATTCAATTCGGACTGGATAAGGCCGGTCTTGTTGAAGGAGTGGATTGACACTTCGGCGTTGGTGAACGTAATGGTGCCGAGCTGCGCGGTTATCGAGCCGTCAAAATCATTGTCAATGGTGAAGGTCGTGAGGTTGGGTGCGGCCGCGCCGCCGGTGAACGCGATGTTCCCGGTCTCCGCCAGCCACTGGCCCGCGAAGTCATTGGCGTTGAAACTCGTATTCGCCACCGGCGTGCCCGCGTGGTTCCACGTGATGTTCCGTCCGGCGGTAAACTGCCCGGAGAAAATGCCGTCCACGGTAAAAGCGGTATCCGTGAACACGATGTCGCGCGAGGCGGTAAGCGAGCCAGCGAAGCTGGGCGCGTCGAACGTGGTTTCGAGGAACGAGATGTCGCCGTTTATCGCCGAGGCCGCGAAAGATTCCGTGACCGCGGTGTCGATGTTGACGTCCATCTCCCTGAACGTGATGCCGGTGCCGGTGGTCAGTTCGCCGGCGAATACGGTCGCGTGCAACGTGTCCGTGTTGCCGTCGTCGTCGCCGAACATGATGTAAGTGCCCGCGCTGATGTCGGCGTCTTCCAGATAGAGGCCGAACTCGAACGTGCCGTTCACGAAGGTAACGTTGCCGTCGAGGGACGCTATCACGCCTTCCCAACGGTCGATGTCGAAGGTAACGAGTTCTTCGCCGTCGAACAGCAGGTTGTCTTCAGCTTCAATGAGGCCGGTGGGGTTGAAGGACCCGATTGTCAGGCCGGTGTTGGTGAAGGTGATTGCGCCTTCAATTGCCGTTATCGAGCCGTCGAAATTGTTGCTGACCGTGAAGGTCGAATCATCAAAGGTTATGTCGCCCGTCTCCGCCAGCCACTGGCCGGTGAAGTTGGTAACGATGAAGTCCGAAGGATCCCACGTGATTGAGACGCCGGCTAGGAACTTGCCGGCGAAATCGCCGTGCACGGTGAAGCCGGAGTTGAGGAACGTTATGTTGTCGCTGGCGCTGAATGTGCCCGCGAAGTCCTGCCCGGCGACCACGCCGGAGTTGATGACCACCTCGGTGGTGTCGAAAGCGATGTTTCCGGTCAACGCGACGGCGGAGAAGTCCTTGGTGATGTCTTCAAAATCGGCGTTGACGTTGGTGAACGTGATGTGCCTGCCGGCCGTGAACTTGCCAGCAAGGATATCGGCGTGCAGGCTGTCCGCGGCGGCGTCGATGTTGTTGAATATGATGTCCTGGCCAGCGAAGATTTCAGCGTCCACAAGATACTCGCCGAAGTTGAACGTGCCGTTTTCGAATACCACGTCGCCGTTGATGGACGCTATCGTGCCGTTCCACTGCCCGATGCTGAACGTCAGGTCGTTCATGTCGAACGTCAAAGTCTCGTCGGCCTGAATAAGGCCGGTGCCGTCGAAATACCCGATTGTAAAGGCGGTGTTGATGAACCCGATTGTGCCGCCAGCTGTTATGATTGAGCCGGTGAAATTGTTAGTGACGGTGAAGGTCGAATCGTCGAAGGTTATGTCGCCGGTCTCCGCCAGCCACTGGCCGGTGAAGTCGGTGGCCGTGAAGGACGACGGATCCCACGTGATTGAGCCGCCCGCCAGGAACTTGCCGCTGAAGTTGCCGGTCACGCTGAAAGTCGTGTCGGTGAACGTGATGTCATCGCCCGCGCTCAGCGTCGCGCCGCAGCCGCCGGTGTTGGTGACCGTCATTTCGTAGAAGTGAATGTTGTCCACGGCCGTTACTTCGCCGAGCCACGTGGTCGTGCTCATCGTGTCCAGGCTATTCGCGACGTCGTCGTCGCCGAAGGTAACGTCCCCGCCGGCGCTTATGTTGCCGTTTTCAAGGAAATCGTTGAAGGTGAGCGCGCCGTTCTTGAACAGCACGTCGCCGGTAACGGCGGATATGGCGCCGTCGAAGACCGACGTGGTGAAGTTCGAGGTGCCCTCGCCGTCAAACGTGAAGTTGTTGTGCGCCGTGATTGAGCCGGTGGAGTTGAAGTACCCGATTCCAATGGCCGAGTCGGTGAACGTGATGTGGCGTCCGGCGCTCATTGAGCCGGAGAAGTCGGCGGTCACCGTGAAAGGCGTGTCGTCGAACGTGATGTCCCGTCCGGCGTCCATTGAGCCGGAGAAGGCGGTGTTCACCCTGAAGGTCGAATCGGCGAGCGTGATGTCCTGTCCGGCGCTCATCGTGCCGGCGAAGTTCGTCATCGTGAAGTCCGAATCGTTGAACGCGATGTTAGCGGTCGTGCCCGTCGCCGATATTGCGGCGCCCGGCAGGATGTTGAAGCCGGCGGCCGTGGCGGTGATTTCATTAAACGCGATGCCCGTGCCGGCCGTCATCTTGCCCGCGAAGGTCGTGATGTTCAGGGCGTCCGTGTCGCTGTCGACGTCGCCGAACGTGATGGCGCCGCCCGCCGTGATGTTCGCGTCCACAAGGAACGCGCCCAGGCCGATTGTGGCGTTCTTGAAGGTTACGTTGCCGGTAACGGCGGTCAAGTCGCCGTTGAAGTTCGTGACCGTGAAGTTCGAGGTGTCCTCGCCGTCGAACATGAAGTTCCTGTACGCGGTGATTGAGCCGGCGGATGTGAAGTATCCGATTGCAACGCCCGAGTCGGTGAACGTGATGTCGCGTCCTGCGTTCATTGAGCCGGAGAAGTTGGCGGTCGCCGTGAAAGGCGTGTCGTCGAACAGGATGTCCCGTCCGGCGCTCATCATGCCCGCGAAGTTCGTCATCGTGAAGGTCGAATCGGTGAACGCGATGTCCGCGGTCGTGCCCGTCGCGGTTATCGCGGCGCCCGGCAGGATGTCGAAGCCGGCGGTCGTGGCGGTGATTTCATAGAACCTGATGCCCGATACCGCCGTCATCTTGCCCGCGAAGGTCGTAGCGTTCAGCAAATCCACGCTGGGCGTGCCGTCAATGTCGCCGAACGTGATGGTTCCACCCGCCATGATGTCCGCGTCCACGAGGAACCTGCCAAGGCCGATTGTGCCGTTTACGAACAGCACGTTGCCGCTGACGGCTGTTATGGCGCCGTCAAAGGTCGTGACCGAGAAGTTCGAGGTCCCCTGGCCGTCGAACGTGAAGTTCCTGTACGCGGTAATTGAGCCGTCGGAGTTGAAGAATCCGATTGCAACGCCCGTGTTGGTGAACAGGACATCCTGGCCGGTTGATGCAATCGAGCCGCTGAAGTTGTTGTCAACGGTGAACGTGGTCGTGTTTAGCGCGGCGGCGCCTGTGAAGGCGACGTTGCCGGTTCCCGCCGTCCATGTGCCGGTGAAATTGCCGGCGCGGAAACTCGTGGGCGCGAGCGGCGTGCCCGCGTGGTCCCACGTGATGTGCCGTCCGGCGTTCATTGAGCCGGAGAAGTCGCCGGTCACCCTGAAGGGCGTGTCGAGGAATTTAATGTCGTTCGAGGCGTTCATTGCGCCCGCGAAACCCGCCATCGTGAAGGTCGAATTGTTGAACGCGATGTTTCCGTTCAGCGCGTAGAACGACGCGCTGTCTGTGACGGTGAAGCCGCCGGTCGTGGCGGTGATTTCATTGAATGTGATGTCCGAGCCGGCCGTCATCTGGCCCGCGAAGGTCGTGACGTTCAGAACGTCCATGCTGGGCGTGGCGTCAACGTCGCCGAATGTGATGTCGTCGCCTGCCGTGATGTTCGCGTTCACCAGGACCGCGCCAAGTTGAATTTTGGTTGCGGCGTTCACGAACGTCACGTCGCCGTCGGCGGCGATTATGGAGCCGTTAAAGGTGGTGACCGCGAAGTCCGCCGTCCCCAGGCCGTCGAACGAGAAGTTCTGGTCGGCCAGAAATTCGCCGGTGGCGGTGAAGGAGCCGATTGTTACATCCGCGTCCGTGAACGTTATGTTGCCGGCAAGAGCCATAATCTGGCCGGCAAGATTGTTGGTGACTGCGAAACTTGTGCCGGTGAGGAAGGATATGTCGCCGGTCGCCGCAACCCACTGGCCGGTGAAATCAACGGCGGAGAAGGAAGACGGATCCCACTTGATGTATGTGCCGGCCTGGAAGGCGCCGGCGAAATCGCCGGTTACGGTGAAGGAACTGTTGTCAAACCATATGTAGCCGGTCGCGGACATCGTTCCGCCGTAGAAGTCCATGTCGAAATCGCAGTCGTGGAT
>Ga0315288_10003754_pt1 | contig 19352 bp, 23 predicted proteins | sample YL17G11_20_MG_FD_203454 | JGI IMG/M metagenome (GOLD analysis project Ga0315288, IMG submission 203454) | Sediment microbial communities from Yellowstone Lake, YNP, Wyoming, USA - YL17G11_20 | ecosystem: Environmental > Aquatic > Freshwater > Lake > Sediment | place: USA: Wyoming | collected... | reverse complement strand
CCGATTAAGCAATTCTGAACCTAAGCTGTCGAACGGCAGCAGTTTTTCCTGGAGTAGGGTATGATACCCAAGTACCCCCAGGCCTATGGCCCTACTATTCTCGGCAAACCGAACCGCACACGCATGCCCAGGCCAGATTGGGGCGTGGTCCAGGTAAAATTGCATCACGCCATCTAGAAAGACCGTGGCATGGTAGACTGCGTCAGTGTCTTTCCACTCATCCCAACGAGTCAAATTCATTGATGATAAGCAGCATACAAATGTGTGCTGCTTATCAGAAAAAAGCGTAATCTCACTGCACAGATTAGTCATATCAACAGTAAACCCACGCTGTGTGTACCCCGGTGGATTTGCCCTATTGACTGTTCCTTCGAACATCAAATATGGCTCGCCTTTTCTCATTCTAACTTTCAAGATCTCGCGCCACAGCTTCTTGGCTGCTATCTCTCCTGCAGTTACCCTTTTCATAAAGGAGTCACTAATCACCGCGCAGTGATTAAGGAAAGGAGTCTTTAGATATGGGTCGGCGCCGTCTTTGATGTCACGAATTGCCAGGAACTCTTTGAAGTCTGGGTGGTCCACTGATAGATTAACTGAACCAGCGCCCTTGCGGATGTTGCCCTGCTTGGCTCCCCACATCGTGACTTCGTAAAGCTTTGCCCACGGAACGATTCCGGTGGCCTCTCCAAGCCCTTTGATAGAGGCACCCCGGTGTCTGATACCAGTCATGCCAACGCCAACGCCTCCGCCGCCTTTTGTAAGCATCGCAGATTCATGCGCTTTAGTAAAGATGCTATCCAACTCATCTGCCGGTGAGAGACCATAGCAGCTAATCGGCAGCCCTCGGTCCGTACCCATATTGCATAGCACCGGAGTAGCGGGACACAGCCAGCCCTTCCACATGATGTCGAAAAACTTGGCGGCAAGCTTCGGTCTCTTGAGCGACTTGGCAGAAGCCTTGGCCACGCGCTCGTACATTTGTTTTGGTGTCTCATCTTTCAGCAAGTAATTTTTGCTGAGTGTGACAAGTGATTCGGGAGTCATCCAGTCAGGATAGTCAACGCCTGCTTGCATTTATGCGGCTCTCAGTATGAGGTGAAACCTGCTGGACCTTTTATCAGCTACCCACTGGAGAGTCGTCCGTTGTCCACACAAAGGCATCGCCGGTTTGCGTCACCAACGGGAAGTGGTCAGCGCATGCACAGCAAAATGTTCCGCTGTAGAATTTTGGGTCCCTGGCGTAAGTTTCGGCAAGGGCTTGGCCCATAGTCGTCACAGAGCCACAAGCTAAATGTCTGTAAGACTTGCGGACCGGCCGTACGAAGCCCTTGGCACGTTCCTCTTCGCTAAGCACCAGATATTTCTCGTTCTGGCCGTTCGCTTGAACAGAATGAAGCGCGGGGTCTTTGCGATTAGTAGTTAGGCTCATCCTGCGTCCCACATGCTGTCGTCATCCCACTTTGATCCGAGATTTGATGCGTAAGTGGTCGGTGTTTGATCAAAAAAGTCCTGGCGAACCTCACCAGCCGTCATGTAGTCAAACCACTCCATGCGTTCCAATGCTAGCGGATCTGGTGCACAAATCGGTTCGATGCCCAGGTCGCTAAGTTTGGTGTTGATGCGGTGGCGAACAAATTGCTTAAGATCGTAAGGGCTCAGACCTTCTATCGATTCTGAGCCGCCGAACGCAGCGTCAAGAAAGTCGTCTTCTAATTTGATGGTTAGGATCGCGGCGTTGACCACTTCCTGGCGAAGCTTATCGGTCATCAGTTCCGGATATTCGTGGATCAGTTGGCGGAACGTTCTGCAGCCGGCCTCCGAGTGCTGGCTCTCGTCACGCACCGAGTAGCTGATCTGTTTGCCCATTCCTTTAAGGAAGTTGTGGGGTTCGCGAGTAAAGTGCAGTAAAATCGCAAAGCTTGAGAACAGTGAAACCCCTTCAGCAAACGCCGAGAACACCGCCAGGCTCAAGGCGATTTCTTCAGGGGTGTCGCCGTCTGTTTCAATCAGGCGGTCAATTTTGGCCTTAACCACTGGGTCGTGCAGAAATGCTTCGTAGTCGTTAATTCCGAGAGAATCGTTGAGGCGAGAGTATGCGGCGATGTGAATGGTTTCAAATGCGCCAAACGTCTGGGCCATCATGGTAATTTCTGGAATCTTAAACCAGCGGCAGACTTTGGTGGTCCAGTAGTCAGCGATAGGCATCTCAGTCTGGGTAAAGCCTTTAAGCGTGTAACTGACTAGCGCTTTGGCCCGAGGGCTCATCAAGACGTGGAAATCTTGCACGTCTTGGTCCATTGAGATCTCGTCAGGCACCCAATGACTTTTGTGGGCCTTCGTCCAGTAATCAAAGGCCCATTGATATTCGTATGGTTTGACGGTCGTTCTCGGGCTAAGAAGCATAGTTTTCCCTCACCTTTGTTTTACATGCACAAAGGGTTGTGGTGCCGCATAGGACACAGTCCTTAGCAAAGTTCTGGTGGTTGCCCAAGAGTTTTAGGCTTGATTCTTATCCGCAAGGAATAAACTAACCGGAGAAAACCTGCGCCCCGCGTTAAGAGAAAGAAAAAGGCAAGGTTCGCCGGGGCGGTCATGAGCTGTGTGGAATTACATGTTCCTGGTTCCGGGTGCTATTCAATGCTTCTCCACTAGATTTGGGTCCGAGTGAGTGGTTTCTACTCTCTAATGCGGTGTGTTAGCCAGGAATAGACTAATTCGAATGAAGTGGAGAGGTAGCTTGAATATAGATTCGATGGCTGTTTCCAGCGTGGTGGGGTAAGTTCGGTAGAGCGACGAGTAGCTGTCACAATAGTAAATAGAACTCCAGAGCCCATTGGTGGATACCGCTTCTAAACCATTTGAGGAAACTGGAAATAACTTTAGGATTTTGGTCGGTAATTGTAGGACTTTTCACACCGAGACTGAACAACGCATTTGCAATGAATTTTGATACTTCACCTGGTTTGGCTATGCCACTGACAATGGCGTTGTGTAGACCAGACGATGGTGTCAAGGCTTTAATGACCGGGGCCTCCACCTTTTGCCATTCGACGACTCTCTCTTGCAGAGTCTTGCCATTAACCTTTTCAGGCAAAGTTAGGTCCCACTCTTTACACATACCACGATAATCACCAGGCACGCCCTTAAAGCCTGGTCTAGTGTACCCCTCGCTCCTCTCCAGCAGCGGATAGGATTCGCCGTTGGAGGCGTGGACCAGGCATGCCTGGAGCATCTCCAGGACTGTGGTATATTTGTCCCCTAGAATGGACTCGCAGATCTTGGAGTGAATGAAGAACCAATTTTGCGTCACTCCGGAAAATGACCCAAGTCTGATTCCACCAGAGTGGATGGCATAGGCGACAGAAATGAGGTCGATGGCCTTGCTAACTTCTGAAAAGGCGGTGCCGGTAATCTGCCCAGATTCAAACCCTTCTTTGATGAACCTGTAGATGCCGTTGGCTGTGGCTTCTTTGTCGGTGGATTTTGGCCGCATCGCTGGGAGACGCCCATCGTTCGTCTTCTTGATGGTGCTGGCTATCAGTGACAAGTAGTCCTTTTTCTGCTTGCTCACGCCCCTAGCTAGGTCCTTGGACGTCCGTGACTCAAGGAATGGCTTGACGATGTTCAACCACCACCACTCCACGAAAACCTGGTCGTGCAAGTCGCCGTAGAGGTTGGCGAACCTGGACATAGTCATGAGCCAGTCGTTCCGCTCCCCAGTGATGTCGTGATCCGGGAGGATCAGACCGTGCCGTTCTGCCAATTGCTCAGGGGTCTGCGGAGTCCCAGCGCCGGCCTCGCCGCTCCGAGCTACCGACATCGAGGCGCGATTGACGCAGACGTTGTATTGGCTGTAGACCGACGTAGGTATGTAGACTGAAGGGGATGAGGGGCTAGACACCAGGTCGATAACTTCTGGTCGGCAGTCAATCGGCTGGTGCTCGTACATGTTGCTGTTGGGCAAGAAGTCTCTGGACCGTCCATCTTTGCGGACTAGTCTTTTGACGAGGCTCTCCGCTGCTTCAATAGTGAACTTTTCGGCGTCTGCATTTGAATAAACCAACTCGCAATCGGAATAGCCAGGCAGCCGGGGGTGGATATTTCGGCCTCGGTTGTTCTGGTCGGCTCGGAGGAAGGAGGACAAAACCTTCTCAATCTGGCTCCAGCGCCTCTCTAGATCTTGGCAGATGGTCAGCACTTGGTCTGCCTGCGGGTCATTCCAAAGAAGCGGTAGATCACCACGGACCTTGGCCTGGACGTCTTCATGATACGTCAACCAGTAGTTCTGCTCATCGATGTCGTGTGGTACCCAGGCATGGGCGCCATTGTCCCATCCCATCCTCCAGACGATGTCGAAGTCCCTGAACCACTTCTCTTTGTTTCCAACGCGCACCAGGTGTGAGGTTGTCTTGCACAGTGGGGACCGCATTCCCAGCGACCGGATGATGGCTCCGCAGGTCGTCTGCAATTTGTCAGGGTAAACGTTGGGAAGGATCTTGAAGTGGATCTGGCTATGGCCTGGCGTGGGGGTTTTCACGGCGGCCGTTGAATATTTGAGGATGCCGCAGCGTTTAAGCGCCTCGATTACACCGCCCTCGCCTTGTACCTCAATGCCTCTATAATCTAGGTCGAAAGACATACCCCGATGAATCAATGCATCATCAACTCCTCGAAACCCTGAGGTCTTTTGGTTCCAAGCGTCCGTAACGAATTGACTGGTCGGGGTCATTCCCTGGGCAAAGAAGCACACATCCGCCTTGGCGCGGTCTGCTAGAAGCAGCCTTTTTGCGTCTCTGGCATCGTTCGATGCGGGGGATTCTTTGCTTCTATCATAGATGCAGGTTATTAGCCCATTGCCAATTAACGGGCTGCGTATGTTATAGCCCATCAGCTCAATGAATTCCTCGGCCTTCAGCTTTCGTTGTTTGGCCTCAAACTTGTCTTCATCAGTCAACTCGTCTACAAGTCTGCGACGACGATACTTTGGGACATTTGCCGGGGGTGGGTCGTATAGTATTGGCTGAGCGGGCTGGAACATTGAAACCCCATATGGTGCATCCTTTTTTATGGGGCGTCCATCATGCGCTATGCGCTAAAACAACATGAAGGAGACACCGATGGCACGCCGAAAAGTCACTGCTACCGAATTGCTGGAGATACAATACGCCTCTTTCACATGCATAATCGTAGATCGCCGGCGGCGTGATGGTCGCAAATCGAGTCACCCTTCTATCATTGTTGGACTAAGGCGAATTGTCCAGGATGGGCAACTTGAATATTGTGTTGGAAATGATACAGTAATAGTCCCTGACTTAAAGGATTCACTGCGGTCTATTGCTACCGCACTTGTCCAGCACATGAGGCCCGAGGTGTATGATATAGACGTGCTTACTGAAAGGATAAAGTCCCATAAGGAACGGCTCGATGCGGTGATGGCCGCACGGGAGGATGCGGAGGCTAGAGAGGCGGAGGCTATGCAGGCGGCCAGGCGTTTCTCGCCACTTACGGAAGGCTTTAAAAGGCTAGCGGAAATCAGAGCAGAACTGGCCAAAGCGAGTCCAAATTGATTGATGAATCGCTGACTACTCTTTCTACACTCACCCCGGCACAAATCACTGAAGCTATGGCGAGTGACTCAGATGATGGTGAGGAGCAGGAGCTTCCAGATCCTGACTACGAGAACCTGCTCGACTACTTTCCAAAGAAACCACGCGACAACCAGGTGCAGATTCTGCAGGAAATTCAAAAGGGGCTCCTGGATCCAAACATCAAATTCATTCTAGTGGACTCACCGACCGGAACCGGAAAATCGGTTCTAGCCATTTCTGCAGGTAGAGCGTCAGGCAGCGCCTATCAATCAACATCTAATAAAGCACTGCAGGATCAATACGAGCGCGACTTCCCTGAATATTTAGCAACACTCAAGGGCCGCGCCAACTACAAGTGCCTTAGACACCCAATCGACGGCGAAACTTATGTCACTAGGCCCCCAGCAGAGGGGTTCAACTGTGGCAATGCGCCGTGTCGGTCGGTAAAGCGGTTCAAAAAGACCTGCTCTGGACTGACGCATGGGGGTAAGCTACTAGGTCCGTTGTGTGAGTACAGCCAGGCGCTGAATAAGGCCGCTCAGTCACCATTGGTTTCCTTCAACTCCGCTGCGTTGATGGCATTCATCAACCACACCAGTAAGTTTGACAAACGTAATCTTATTGTGCTTGACGAATGTCATGGCATCGGTTCCGCCATCACCAACTTTGTTGAGTTAACGCTCAGCGGACAGTCGTTGGAAGATGTTGAAATCCAGGATCTACCTGATTATTCGGCACCAGAGGACTACGACGGCTTCGTAGATCAGGTTTTCACGGCAACAGTGGCTGTATTACGACCATTGATAGCCAAAGACGAGTTGGATGAGTATGAGCAGCGTCGAATGGAAAAACTGGAGGCCATGCTCAAGAAGCTGATGGTGTACCGAACCATCAACAAACGTGGCGAAAACGAGCCATCGAACATGGCAGTTGAAAAAATATACCATCAGCAGAATAAACGACTGGATAAAGTAACATTCAAGCCGGTAAAAGTTGACAAAATCGCCCACGAGTATTTGTTCCAGTATGCCGATAAGATTATTATGATGTCAGCCACTCTCAACTTCGACATTATGCTCCAGACGCTGGGAATTCCTCTAGAACAGGCACAGTGTATTCGTGTCAGCAGCCCCTTTCCAAAAGAAAATCGACCGATTTATCGTAACTACGTTGGCAGACTTAACTACAAAAACATTGAACAACTCACGCCCAGACTCATCGAGGCCATTCGTGCCATCATGACTCACCACGGCGACCAAAAGGGAATCATTCACGGCGTATCGTACAAGCTGTGTAAAGCGCTGAATGAGGGGCTGCGTGGGACTGATCGGATTTTATTTCCGAGCAGTTCCGCCGAACAACGCGACGTTCTGGACGCTCATTTTAAGACTAAGAACCCGACAGTGCTGTTATCTCCATCGATGACCGAGGGAATCGACTTAGTTGGGGATTTAAGCCGATTTCAAATCCTGGTGAAGATGCCTTATCCATCACTTGGTGATCCGCTGGTACAGCAGCGCATGCTGTTATATCAATCCTATTACGCTGTCCAAACTGGGTTGACGTTGGTGCAGGCCTACGGACGATCGGTGCGCTCTGCTACTGACAGTTGCATCACCTACATTCTTGATGGCCAGTTTGAGAGTTTCCTGCAACAGAATGAAAACGTGCTTCCGCCTTGGTTTGTGGAAGCTATTGTCGGTTACAAAACTAAGAGGTGATTTATCACAAGTCAAGCTTTTGCATATTGGCTCCAGGGGTTCTTTGAAATTTCCGGGTCGGAAAGCTTGACTCCGGAACAGGTCAAAATTGTTCGCAATCATTTGAACATGGTGTTCAAGCACGAAATAGACCCGTCGCATGGTGACGCCGCACATCAAGAGTCGCTCAATCAACTGCATGCTGGCGGAGCCGCATCTGTTGGCTGGAGCAAACCACCGAAGGCCAGGTGCTAAATGGACAAATCAGATCCATATTACGACGACGGTTGGCGGGCCTGTGGCAAATGCCAGGCCGGGTTCACTACTTGGGAACCCGAGATCATGATGAACAAAATTGTGGTTGGCATGAAGAGTCCGATGATTATCTGTGCGAGGTCTGCTGGGGAAAGATTACAATGGAGAAGACGTGAAAATACACTTCGACTCCGGCCTTTACAAGCCAAACATGTGCGCACACGGCCTGCAGGAGTGGCCTTGTGTCGCCTGGATGTAACATCGCCTAGTACCGGGTGGCGTTTGTGGGTATACATTCGCAAGTATTTTGCGTGCTGTTTTGACGTGTACTTCGACAGAAGAACGAACAGGGAGAGCAAATTTTGAGAGTCTATCTTGGCGCCCCGATTGACACAACACACTCCTTCCCCGCGCAGAACTTTACCGACCTATTAAAGATCTGCAACGACGCGGTGAAAGAGTTCAACCGCGAGATCGTGGCGTACAATCCGCTCACGGCGTTCGGATGTACCAGTCGTACGGTTCACGATGCCAAATACGTGGTGGACGTCAATACCAATGCGTTGATCAACTCCGACGTCGGTTTGTTTGTTGTGGACGACAACCCATCGTTTGGCGTGCCAGTTGAGATTTTCATGGCCGCAGAGCGTAGGTTGGAGGTAATCGTGTGGTGGCGATCAGCTAAAAGCGTGGGGCTGTACTTGACCAGCATGATCAGCGCCAGGTTCACGATCTGTACCACTGAAGAGCAGGTGATGGATGCGCTGCTTTGGGCAGGGCAGCCTAAATCCCTGATGGAAAAGTCTGACAAGCGGCATGCAGTTGAGTCTGGTAAATTGCGCGAAGTCAAAAACAATGTTACGGAACTGAGGCCCGAATGAGCAACGGCAACAATGTGATCCCTACACAACTGGGCGAGATATTTGGTCAGGACCATATTTTGCCGACGCTAGCAGACTGGATTGACCACCCAAACAATATTCCCAGCAGTGTGCTGTTCCATGGTCCGTACGGCGTGGGCAAGACGTCGATGGCGCTGATTTTGGCCAAGACACTCTGCAACGTTAGCGCTGACATCATCGAGATCAACGCTGCCAACACCAGAGGCGTTGACGACGCTCGAAGTTGGGCTGAGGCCGCCAAAATTCGGCCTTTCGGCAGCGCCAGGGTGTTTGTGCTGGACGAACTTCACCAGCTTACCAAAGACGCACAGAAGGTCCTGCTCAAGGTGATCGAGCACCCACCGGCCAACGTCTACTTCTTTCTGTGCACCACGGAACCTGGGCAACTGATCGATATGATCCGCTCGCGGTGCACGTCGCTGGCGTTCAGGTTGTTCGACCAAGAGGCGACGAAGTCGCTACTGAATTTCGTGTTCAAAGGTGATATCAAGCCAGAGGTTGCCGAAGCCATTCACATGCGTTGTGGTGGCCACGCCAGGGACGCCATCAAAATCGCTCAAGTTGTCGTCAAGTCTGGTATTTACGACGACCTCCAACTTAACATGCAGTTTGGTTTGTCGTTCCAGCAGGCTGCCGCGATGTTCGCCCAGGTGATCAGCGGCCAATCAACCAAGGCCGAGGTCCTGCCAAGCATTATGAGCCTGGAAAGCAACCGCAACTCCGGCGAACTATTTGATTCTTGGGTAGATCATTACTCAGGTGCAGGCCATCCGGTGTTCGTCTCCAAATATATGGAGTTTTTGCAGATCAGGGTCTGGCGCAAAGAATACAAAATCGGAGTGAAAGAGCAACTCCTACACATGTTTGCGCAGTTATGAATCTGTGGACCAGAGCTAACAAGAAATGTGCATGCGGCGGCACTGCCATCACAGCCTTGTTTCCAACTGTCAGAAACGGCTGTGGTGAGTTCGATCTAGACGACCTTGAGAAGTGGCTGAGATGCTATCAGAAGATGAGTTACGTGCGCTCCATGATAAAGTGAGCGTACTGCAGTTTGAATGCAACTCCTGCTTTAAACAGTTCATGACTGGAAACATCGGCAAACGGCGGCGACTGGCCAGAGAGTTGTTCGAAACATTTGGCAATGACGACTAGCCCACTGACTCTCAACTATCTGGCCTTGCCGGCTGGGCTAGCTCTAGCCTGTTTAAAGGGCGATCTGTCAAAAGTAGAGAAACTGAGCGAATACAAAACTGTGGTAGCTCATTGGCGACTGGCGGCGAATCGGTTCAAAAGAGATATGCAGAATCTCCGTGGCCAAAGTCTATGTATTTCGGGTTACGGTGACCAACTCATCGACAAATATCAAGTCTACCAGACTATTTTGGAGACAGCGGATAAATGCATTCAAGGTCATCAATTCAGCGAGTGAACTGGGGTTCAATGTACTTCTCTCCTTATAGCAACGACAACCGCGAGAAGCTCACCGAACATATTGGTGAACAATTCGACCTCGCAGTACGCAGCGAAGTAGAAAAGGTTATAACCGCAGTACGGAAGCCGGATGTTGAAAAACTGCAAATCGCACTCACAGCCCTGGATTTGATTGTTCGCGATACGTCTATAGGGGAGCCCGGCCGCATTATCGCGGCCGATGCCAGACGTCGGATTAAAGAGGTTAAGGAAGTACCCGCCCCATAGAACGATACGCCTCTTTAGTCTTTCCCAGCCTGCTGGCACTCCGGCCGTTCATTTTGTACAGGTCCCAGATCTGGTCAGCGATTGCCTGGGCCGAGTCTGACAACGTCGCTGGTGTGTCAATTACCCACGTCCCGGTCGTGTCTTTCTTTACATATTTGTGGTGAGCAGCTACGATTGGAAAAATCAACCCAGACTTCACTCTCACAACAGCGCCACTTTTGTCCTTGACGATTGGCTGATCCTGCGGCTTCTTTGACTTAGAACTTTTTGATCGCTTAGTGACGTAATAAGATCTGAACGCTTGGTTAGACTCCCAACCACGGAATATTGACCAGGCCGGCCCACAAAGATCTAGATACGCTTGGACGATACCAGCACATTTTTTGCTCTTCTCTCGATCTTTGCAGGCATTCCTATAGAATGTCTCACATGAGCCTTTGGAGCTGTATGGGCGGTTTCTGGAGAATCGCTTCACATTGTCCCCCTCCTCCTCCTCATCATCGTCCTCCCCCTCCTCCGCCTTTGCGGCCTTGCTCCGGGAGATGAGTTCGAATTGACCAAGGATTTCTTCAGGCAGCAACGCTGTGGTGACTTGGATCAAGTCCAAGGCGTCTACATAGTCCTGCGAAAACGCGTCAGACTCTGATTGGCGGAGTTTCAACCCAGGATGATGAATCTTAAAGGCAGTTTCAAGGTCCTCAAGAAAGCCCAGTCGGCCCAGGATCGACAGGCTTTTGACAGGTGTTTGTACATTTCTGGCAATTGATAACTGTCTTATCAGTTCAGGATCTTGAGTGACGATAATCTGCATGAACACGGACGCATCCGGCGCAGACTCGCGATCCTCCAAACCATCCAAAAATGTCGCGATGGTTCCTTTGGTTTGAGAACCATTGACGATGGACGGGTTTAACAGACTAGCTGTTTTCGTTTGGGTGTCATAAGACACCTCTGAGGCCACGACTACCATCCCGCCATTTAGGAGAGGAAACAACTCCGGGGCCTCCTCCAGCGTCCTCAGAATGTCGTGGTGAACTTTCCCAAGGCGCTTGGTCCCGAGAAACTCTCGAACATTTTCATTTTCATCAAGTCCGACGACGGCGGATATTGGGCAGAGGCAGGTATGGATCTGGTTGGTTGAGGACTTGTCCAGCAGAGTGCGGAACTGGACACATGGCATTGAGAACATTACGGGCTCCTTAAGAAGATCTGCGCCTTGTTGTTGCTGACCACAGGTCAGAATCCGGCGAGGTCCAGGCACTATAGCACAATGCAGCATGTGATGTCAAGGATGCCTTCGCGCCTATTTTGGAACTAATCCTTCAAAATGGGTGTCTATGCATTGGTCAGCTTGGATTTGGTTGTTTCTGTCTACTTACACACTAAGTATTCTACTCGACTTATCTAAATCTCTGATCGAAACCTACTTCAACATTCGCTATACCTCTAGGCCTCTGCGCCCGCTAAATAGCAAAGAGGTAGTGGTGGTTATCCCTGCTCACAACAGTGAGGATGTGATAGCTCAGACGATTGCCCATGTTAAGGGTGGCAACGCTTACAAAGTGGTGGTGGTAGCCAACGCGTGCACGGACAACACCGTCGCTGTGGCCAAATCGTTCGCTGACGTCGAAATCATCGAGACTGAGATTCCAGGCAAAATTCATGCTGTGCTTCTCGGAGTTCTCCGGGCCAGACAGCTTGAGTGTACTCACTTTTTGCTGCTAGACGACGATGTGGTATGGCCGTCTGGGTCGCTTATCTCGGTGTACGACCGCGCCGACCCCATCACTGCCATTCCAGTCGTCCCAGTTAAGACCAAAAACTGGATCGTCAACTGCCAAGTGATGGAATACCAGATCATGGTAGCCAGCAAACGGGCGCAACACTACGTCGGCAACGTGATTATGGCCTCCGGCGCTGCCGGGGTCTACCGAGTTGATAACTTTCTAGATACTATCAAACACCATGATGGCGAACACATCGGCGATGACTATCAATACTGCGCCATCAACCACCATCTGGGAAACCGACTGGCGTTGTCGCCGGAAGTAGTTCTCACTCATCCGCCGACGACTATTGCAGCTTGGTGGAAGCAGCGAGCCAAACGATGGGAAGTGAGCCCCATCATCAATATCAAGTGGTTGTTTAGAATTATTAAGGCTGGCAACAAAGGACCTGGCATCTGGATTTCTCTTGTTTCAATGCATCGGGCATTGGTGGCCATCTTTGACGTTCTTCGTTTAGTGTCCTTTCCCAGGGTGCTGTTTGCCGCTCCAAAGGTTCTTCTAGTAGTGGCGTCCATCACCTACCTATCAGTGTTATCCAGCAGTCTGATATACCGCCTCGCCTACCAAAGATATGCAACCAAGGTTGATGCTTGGAGTTGGATCACGGTGTTTTTGTATCCTATTTATGGAGCCATGGCTTGGCTCAGTCGGCTTTATGCAATACCCAGAGGACTGAGGATTCTGTTTAGTAGAGGCCCTAAAAAGACCTTGCATGAACTGTATAAAGACAAGTATCTTTTCTAGGAGCCCCCATGAAGAATTTATTTCTTATCAGTGCGTTGCTATTCTCAGCACAAGCCAAGGCGGTAGACGAAACCGACCTCGGAGTCCCAGCTAATCAGAACGTTAAGGGTTCGGTTAGCTATTCAAAAGAGACCTATAAGGCTCACGATGCTGACTACTACAAAAACCTCTACTTTTGGACGGTTCGGTCTGGCGACGTCGGCGCCAGCGCCGACACCACATCCCATGCCCTTCGCGGCGACGTCTACTCGACGCTGGGAAAAATCACCACCCTCGGTGACAAATGGGACCTGCTCAACAAGGCCCAACTGGAAGTGCACGCCTCGTCGAATGGGACGGTTTATGGGCTTCTCGGCGCCGAAGTGCCGGTCCCGTCGATGCCGGTCGCCATCTTTGCGGCGGCCGTAGCCAACAACGACACCTACCGCACAATCATTGGCGGCCCGGAACTGTACTGGAAAAACAGTTTCAGCCGGCTCACCATCTACCCGACGCAGGCCGAGTTCACCGACTCCAACGTCAAGTCAAATGGTGCGGTGACGCTGCGTAACACCATCAAAGAGTTTGGCGACGTTGCCACCGCTGAAGTTGATCTGATCTACAAGCGCGTCACGGACGGCGCGACGCCTAAAGAGGGCTTTGGGTTCGCCCTGGGCATGAATATTTGGCGCCTGGGCCTTCTGGTCGAGCAAAGTCCTTTTTGGGAAACCTCTGACTACGACCGCACCCAACTGTCGATGACCTGGAATTACCAGATGTAACCCCGCAATTTAATATTGGGGCGACACCCCAAATCCTCACACTTTGGCCCTCCCTACCTTTCGGTATGGAGGGCCTTTTGCTATGCGCGATGTATTGTCTACCAGCCTGTTCAAGTGCATTGAGATCAAATCTAGTCCGAAACAGTCGGCTGAGTTGTCACTGCAGAAGCACCACGGCAAGTGGTGGTTTGATGTTCGTGATGGTGACGACTTCATATCTCTGCCATGGTGGAAGTTGTGCGATGCGATTGCTGATATGAAGAAGCATGCCCAAGCCATGGACGTTGAGATCGAGGCCAAAAAAGCCAAGAAGCTAGCAGATACTACTAAGCCACCAAAGAAGAGCAGAAAAGGAGGTGCCCTATTATAGTCAATTTTGCAGAACCTGGCCTCACTCCAAAAGACATCATGAAAGCATTGAGTGAAGATTCAGTGTGTTTGCTCACTGGCAAAACCACCGATCTGCAGTATTATCCAGTTGACCAGGACACCACCAACCCGCTGCCATGTAATATCGCCTGCATTAGCAGTGATATCGTCAAAGGCATTGGGCCGTCGTTCAATTACACACTGGACGTCTGGGGCTACCGGGTGACTCTGGACACGCCGGTTGAATTCATGAAGTACAACAAAGAGTGCGTGTCCGCTTTGGCTATGGAGGCTGCACCTTACTACGACAGTCCGGCCGTCCTGGTGGACGTCTTTGAGACTCTCATTCGCCGTCACGTCAAGGGTATCACCAAGGTCGAGATGGTTTCCGAAAACACGTCCCACGACCGCTTCCAGTATCTAAACTTCCAGCTTCGGCTGGGATCGAAAAGTGCCAAACAACGTTCAAGTCTAATCATCTAGGAGTTACAACATGACCCAGCTAAAGACTCTTGCGCCATCAATGCTCGAAAAACTGGTTCGCGACCAAAAGCCAGTTTACGTGGTCAACACGTCGCGGACGCCGTCAGGTGATAAGGGCGTGATCGTGGTGAACTTCTTCGACGGTACTCGTCGTGAGTACTTCAAGATGCCACCGACGTTTATCCCAATGGCGATTTCGGACGTCATTCCGCCGAAGTCACTCATTGGCTCTCGGGATTTTAAGCAGTGCCTAGTCAAGGGCATGCTTACCCTGGTGGACTCAGACCAGGCCACACGCTACCTGGAAACCAAGGAAGCCCGCGAGGAATATGATGCTTTGGTGCTGTCCGAGATGTCCAGCCGCTCCAGCACGCATATCAACATGGAGGGCGAGGCCGCTCGCCGAGCCAACCGCCAGGGCAATCCTGTGGGCATGGACGATGGCCCGCAGAACACCACCGACGAGGCGACCGTGGCCAGCAAGGTCAAGGGCCTAGTCGAGGAGTTCCTCCAAGAGAAGAAAACTGCCAAGGCGCTGCTCCAAGAGCTTAAGCGCCAACAGAGCGCTCTGTCGGTAGCGGACGTCACCTACGTCCTGGCGAACGTCAAGGACCCAGCGGTTGAAAAGTGGGGCAAAGAAGCTGTGGTTACAGCGGTCAAGAACGTTGCTACCAAAATCACCGTGCCGGTCCGTGAAGATATGGAAGATTATGGATTCGATTTCGATAGCGACGGCGACGAAGATCCGAGCGCCAGAGCTAACGCTGTCGCGCAGCAGGTCCTCGACGGTCGCTCCAGCCTAGGCCGCAAAGTGCCGCGTATGAGAGGTTAATCACCAGGGGCACTGTGCATTGCACAGTGCCCCTTGAGGTCTTAATGACTATGAATAAGTTCGACGCTCAACTAACCGAGGCCTTCAGGCGATTTGTGGTTATCCACCAGATTGCCAATGAAGACCGCCCAGGTTCGCCGCCAACCCGCGAGGAACTGATTCCGGCCGGTATCGACAAGCGGTCTTTAAGTAAACTGTCGTCCATGGGTATCTTAAAGCAAGAGTATCTGCCAATTGTACGACTTGGCAGTAGTGCTGTCACGACCAGAGCAGTCTACAAACTGACTGATCTAGGGCTGCGGGCGGCTAAGGCACTTGGCTTTAAGAGGTAATTATGGCCCAGGCTAACTTTGGGGAAGGTCCAGCAGAGAAACCCGATACTGGAAATATGTTCGACAACTTGACCGATAAGTTGAAAACAATTTTCAAGCCACCGGCCGGGAGTGCCCTAGAAAAGGACGTCCTAGCTGCCAAATTCGTTTCAGCTCAGTATGGTCTCGATCGTGCACCATGGCTGATGTATTTAAGATCTTCTCTATTGGCTGGTCCTGTTTCTAATGGGGTTCCAGGTGCACCCAATGAGTCTGTCGTGGGTGGTGACGGTATGGCATGGGCCGTCAACCCCTCCGAAGTAACCTGGTCAATGCCTTTAAGAGCCACACACTCCAAAAATCTGTATGGCACGGTGCTCCATACCTGGTTGGATGATGTTAGGGGAACCTTTTTTGACGAATTTCGTATATCATTCAAGTTCCAATCTGGAAATATAATGCCAGTATGGATTGGGGGCACAGTACCAAAAGTATTTAAGCCTGTTCCGGGTTTGGCTACATTTAAAGGCGCTGAACCTGGAATGGTAGCTTCAGTGTATACTGAGGAATTTCAAGAAGCTCATGGTTTAGTTAACTTCTACGACTTTCTGAATTTGTTAGACGCACCAAAGATTACAGGTACTGGGGAAGTGAATATGGTTTATATCACCTATCAGTCCCCCACTCTCCCAAGGTTGACCCTTAAAGGTATGTTTGATACTGAAGGTATGAGATGGACGGACTCCGCAAGCGAACCAAATCAGATTAACAGTTGGACTGCAGAGTTCGTGGTTTATGATACTATACCTAGGATGACAAGCCCTGTTTCTGGGGGGGTTGCTCCATCACCACTTAAGAACAACACTTTGCTGCAAGTTTACTTGGATGCCATGATCAATAAGAAGTCGGCCTTGAAGGATGCTTTTGGAGATGCCTTAAAATCGACCAAGGACTTGTATAACAAGGCCACGGTCTCATCGCCTGGTGGAAATGCGGCATCCGCCAACGCAGTAAACGTCCAGAATGGGTTTGCTCAACCAGAGTAACCCTAATGCGGTTGGTTAATTTAAAACAGTCTGGAAAATCCAAGGAGCTAACATATGGCCACCATCACTTTCACCAAAGATACGAGTAAACTTACTTATTCAGATTACCAAGGGGCGAAGGCGGCTCTGAGGTTGGCTGAGTTGACAACCACCATCCCAACGCAACAAATCGTTCGCCGGCATGATACACCAACCGTCCAAGCGCTGCTTCTGCAGCCGGCGTGGTATGCTGGTCGTATTGCTGCCTATGCTGCTGTTAGTGGGGCTACCTTTGCTGAATCTCAGACTATCGTCTCCGATGACTATCTGAGTGGCAACCTTAGCACCATGATTGACCTGGCTCGTGGTCACGCTCAAGTGCCATCCGAGTTACGTCGGGTGGTGGAGGCTGGTCTAACCAATAATGCCTTCAAGACCTGGGTAATCTTGGACTCTGCCAAGACCAATACTGATGCAGACCCCGGTCGTCCACTCACTGACTATTTGAAGCAATACGGTGGAAATGTTCTAGCTTACTTGGTCCACCCAGCGTTATATTCGGCGCTGGCTGCCGCTCCCCAGGCTATTGGTTATGCTGGTACTGGTAACGGTAAGGCGTCCCTTCGCATGAAGCCAGGTACTTCAGTAGCTGAAAACATCACTGTTACCTGTACTGCTGCTGTTGTGAACGGCGGCACATTCTCGGTTGTTGGGTCATCGTCGGGTGCCTATGCTGCTGCAACGGTTGGCACCCAACTAGAGACATCGCACTTCTATTTGACTGTTAGCGATGGAACAGTAGACTTCCTTGTTGGCGACGTGTTCACGATTCCAGTGGTGGCTGCAAGCTTCTAAAGACAGGCAACTATGGCAAGTAGGTTGGCATATGCCTTAGTAACTGATGGCATCAAGGTCGTCCTACATGGCGAAACTCTTCCTCATGTTAAATCATCCGGCCCTATACCTGCCAGTGAAGTAAACGCAGTCACCCAACTGGTGAAGTTTTTACTTCCATTTACAGCCATGCGTGAGTGGAAGCACATCTCATCCATCAATGGTGAGTTTGGCTTGTACTTCTTCAAGGTTGAGGGGTCTTTAGTGGGAACCATTGACCATGCAGAGGAATTCTCGCTGCTAGATATTGAGGCCGTGACTCTAATCCCTGAGGCTTTGGAGGACGCGGTGTTTGGTTATCTAAGATTCCAGTATCCACTAACATTGAAGGTTGCTGGTCAAGACGTCGAGGTCAAGGCCGAAACGCTGTGGGCCGATCTGGCTAAACTAAAACACGTGACGGCCCTTCGTCGCAAACATGAACGATGGGAAGACGAAATTGGGTTCGTCACCGATGCCTGGAACGAACTCAAAGACAAATACTATCCAGACGTTGAGAATCCAGAGTTTCATATAGTGGGCACTGATGCGCCTTACGTGGCCCAAACTGTTAAGGGGCCTGCAGGCATCCGGGTCGAAATTAATGAGAAGTTATTCGGAAACATGAGTCAACTCCGCCAAGCCATGGCCCACGAAATGGTGCACTGGATTCTCTACCTGGAGGGCGAGGACGTCGCCGCCCATGGTGAGACGTTCCAGATGATTGCTGACGAGATCAACGCCCAAGAGGGTGAGAATTACGTAACTGAATTTGCCGACGATACCTCTTGGAGCAAATAATGGCGGAGTACGACTTGAAAGCAATCAAAGCCAGCAGAAGTGTTGAGTCCAAAGACTCTGTGACTGAGTCGGGCATCTGGTTCAACACCAAGTTGCAAGAGTTTCAAGGCTACGTCGTTGTTAATGAGAAAACGAAGTATCTGGTGACTTCTATCACCGAGAAGTTCCTCGCCAACGATCCGGACCCGAACGGACTCATGGACCAACTGTCCAAACACGTGGACGAGTTCAAAAAGCGCAAAAAGGTGGTGTAATGATTAATCGCGTCAAGACCGCGCTTAAAGCTGCCGGCATCGCAGTCATGAACGGTTCTGTCAGGCTGTCCGATCTGGATGCGACTATCAACATCGTTGAGGCGCTGGATAAGTCGGTGTCGAACGCATTTGTCAATCACCTGAAGCAGACCGACAAAAAGGATCTGCAGTCGGAATTTGAGCGTCTGGTTGATGCAAGTAGCATCACTGGGGACGACCTCAAAGACTTGATGTACGACCTAGAGCACGCCGGTTTTCACAATCTGAAAAAGCCTAAAGAGACAGATAAAGCACCTACCAAGAAGGTGGGCTATTTAGCGTTTGATCCGTTTGACGCTGTGGACAAGAAGAAGTATCCGGCTGTCTCTGAGCCTGCATACATTGCCTACACCAAAGCTGGCGATGGCTGGCCAGACCATGGCAGCGAATTGTATGTGATCGTTGACTTGACTGGTGTTGAGGTGGGGACGGACGATCCGGACGGTCCAGACGAATACTTCATCATGTACACGCAGCTAGATAAAGAGTTGGACGCCGTAGGGCAATTGGCATGGATGAATAAACTCAGCAACTTGCATCAGCCGATCGACGTTGAAGATTTAGAAAAATTAGGACTGACCCGTTAATGGATAGCAGACAAAATGCTTGCGAGATGCGCTCTGCTGGTCACACAATAGGTGAAATCGCCAAAGTCCTGTGCATAGCGTATAGCACGGCACAATTTTGGACAAAAGGCGTTGCCTTAACCGAGGAACAGCGGCTAAGTCAGTACACTTTCGAAAACGTTCACCATGTTGATGGCATCAAAACGAACAACAAAGCTGAAAATCTTGAATTGTGATAAAGCAGTCAACAGGTATCCGCCTTGAGGACGCCTACGTTATAGCCAAACAAATACTAAAGGACAGCTAGTGCTATACTTTTTTGATACTGAATTTCACGAGGAACCAGGAACCATAGAGTTGA
>Ga0315288_10003753_pt1 | contig 19353 bp, 26 predicted proteins | sample YL17G11_20_MG_FD_203454 | JGI IMG/M metagenome (GOLD analysis project Ga0315288, IMG submission 203454) | Sediment microbial communities from Yellowstone Lake, YNP, Wyoming, USA - YL17G11_20 | ecosystem: Environmental > Aquatic > Freshwater > Lake > Sediment | place: USA: Wyoming | collected... | reverse complement strand
CAGGCAGCACGGGCAGCAGAGGCAGCAGCAGCGCAGGCAGCGCAGGCAGCACGGGCAGCAGCGCAGGCAGCACGGGCAGCAGAGGCAGCAGCAGCGCAGGCAGCACGGGCAGCAGAGTGGGTAGCACGGGCAGCAGAGGCAGCAGAGTGGGCAGCAGCGGAATTTTTAGATGTTCTCATACAAGCAGCAGAAAAAGCATATAATTTTGAGAAAGGGACAAAATGAAACTGTACGAATTTGTAACGACCGAACATAATGGAGAACAGGAATATTCGCATTATCACCTTGTCTATGCCGACACGCTGGCTGACGCTACAAAGATGGCGAGGGAGTTCTGCTCGCAATGGTACGAGGTTGAAGACCCCGAAGATGTTGTCCATAATGTCGGAGAAAGAACAGGGGACAAACTAAACGAATATTGGGAGTTTCTTGGCGGGAACATTATTCTCGACCTTGATAGCGTAACCGAAACTAACGCCAACACGTTTGAACAGGAAGCGTTCAGACGAAGTTTAATAAGCGGGATGCCGAAAGAGGGCGTTATATGAAATCTCAAAAACAATTGCTCGAACAATATTATGACGAAGTCCAGACCAGAATCGCTGACCTTACAGACCAAAGAGACGCCGATGAAGCGGCAGAAGACGACTTGGATGTTGCGGCGGACATCGTGGATGATTATGACCAGCAGATTGCCCACTGGTCGGCGACACTGGCGGAAATTAAAGAAGCGTTACGAAGAATGCCCTCGTAATTTAATGGCCGCAAGGCAGGAAAGTGAGAAAGTTATGAAAACAGTAATAGTAAACATCAATCTGGAATATGTTTTCGACGTGGCAACAGACGAAGAGGCCGAAAAAGAAGCCAACAACGTGGAGTTGCCTTCTGGGTATATAAGTGATAGTTTTGAGATAGTAAATATTTTAGATGGAGACCAAACAAAAGGAATTGATAGATGTGCTGGGTGTAGGCATTATGGCGAAAATACTTGCTGTGGCGTAAGTCCTGAAGTTTGCTATGAAAAATAATGCAGAGGACGCCATAAAAAGCGGGTACATAACCACAGCACAGGACACAAGTTGTGTCGCCGACAAAAGATTTTTCTTGACAAGGGTCTTATAATGTGTTACAGTATGAACATGATAAAAGTTAATGGCTTTTGATTGGGGGTGCTGGGGCTAAGGAGGAGTTAGCCCCAGCTTTTCTATGAATTTAAACAAGTATTATTTAAAGGCAAGGTATGGTATCACGCCTGAACAATTTCGCAAGCAGCTTTACGCGGCACAGGACAGGCGGTGTTTTCTGTGCGGACCTCTGGGGGACGAACTTGTGGCCGGGTTACACGCTGTCTATGACGGAGAATCTGGTAAAGTAGTATGTAAAAAGTGTAAGATGTTGCTGAACCTGTTGCGGAAAAGTAACCCTACCGTCATGGCGGCGGCTTTGGAGTTGATAAAAAATGAAGTACATAATAAAACGCGTCAGACTCAAAGATGAAGAAGTTATTGCGAAATTTCTCTATGAACAAGACCGCGACATTTGCATAGAAGCGCTTCGCGAATATTGGAGCGATTGTGATTTTGAAATTGGTGAGGAGTAACGTTTTATGAACGATAAAAGGATGCGGCTTAGCCTTATAAAAGCACAACACGAGTGTTGCCCGGTCTGCGGCAAACGGCTTTCGGTATCCGAGCAGGTATGCTATGACGCCAAGTCAAATTCGATGCTCGACCGAAAGTGTCTGATGCTCATGGCTCACGTCAACGCCTCTCTGGAACGAGGCGTCACCCTTGAAAAAATAGCAGAGTTTGTCACCAAAAGTGTACCGATACGGCCACAATTATGAAAAGAGCGTTGACACAATCGGAAGAAAGAGTTTTAAGACTTTGTCATCACGATATGGGTGGGCACAGCATAAAGGAAGCAGCAGCTATACTGCACGCTGGTGAAAGTTGTGTTGAGACTTTGCTTGCCAGCGCCAAGAAAAAAGCACCACAGTTGTTCCCTATTTTGACACAGCTACAACACACTATTATCAGGTTGTGGAGGCTGGGGGCTGACGAAAAGGCCATCATTAAGAACTTGGAAATAGATGCCAATATTCTCAAAAAAGAATTGAAGTTTCTCAAAAAATACAATTTTATAACCAAAATACCCGGAATAATTCCGTACTATCCTTCTATGGACAACCATGTAAAGGAGAAATTTTGATGCTGTATAGTTGGACTACTCCTATAAGATATGTCAGGGGTGTTGGCCCGGCTAAGACCCGCGAGCTTGAAAACGCCGGTATCGAAACTGTTGGGGATTTGTTGGAGCACCAACCGCTTCATAACATCTACCCCGGTTCTACCTCTATACGAGACCTCCCAAGCGAAGGCCACGTAATAGTCAAAGCCAAAATTCACAAGATTAGCAGGTATGGTAGTGGTAATTCACCTATTGTAGAAGCGACTCTAAACGACGGGATAGGCACGTGTAAGGCTATTTGGTGGAATCAGGTTTATATTATTAGGTATTTGTCGGAAGGAATGACAGCCACGTTTTGGGGTAATTGTAAACATGGGGTACTCCAACAACCAAAATTTTCGACACAACGTTTTAATCCAGATGACGTTATCGGCGGACAATATGGGTTGCGAACGAATACTATCAAAGCGACTTTGAAAGAGGTTCTGCCGAACACGGAGATACCCGATTGGGCCAAGTGTGACCCCTCAAGACATGCGGCTTTTGAAGGGTTGCATTTTCCCAAGACTAAAGCCGAACATGAAGACGCCCTTGAACGGCTCAAATTTGACGAGCTTTTTCTGATGCAACTGGTATTGGAGTTACAAAAAAAGAATCGAAAAACAAAAACAGCAGACAAAATAAATTGGTATAACGTGGATTATATAAATCTAATGACTTTGTTTCCTTATCGGTTTACAAGAGACCAAGACGCCGCTGTTATAGAGATAACAAACGATTTGCAGTCTGGTAGTCCTATGTCCCGCCTACTTCACGGTGAAGTCGGCTCTGGCAAAACAGCAGTCGCGTTTTTTGCGGCCATGCTTGCGGCCTTGAATAAGAAACGAACACTAATACTGTGCCCAACTACAATACTCGCCATTCAACATTATGAAACGTTGAAAAGAATGGGGTGGAATCAAGCGGATTTATGTCTCAGTGGGAATGTTTCTGAGGCTGCCAACTTTATCGTAATAGGAACACATACTATCCTCAACCGCCCGGCGTTGCTTAAATCTGCTTCCCTCGTCATTATAGATGAATTTCATAAATTTGGGGTCGAGCAACGCGCTATTCTGCAAAAAAACAACACACACGTCCTCCTCATGTCAGCGACGCCCATTCCCCGAACACTGGCTATGTCGGTGTTTGGGGATTTGGACGTCAGCACAATACGTGAGTTGCCTATCAAACGCGGAACTGTTATAACACGATGGGTTATGCCCGAAAAACGGGAACAGATGTATGAGATTATCGAGAAGGAATTAGCCAAAGGTAAACAGGCTTATGTAGTGTACCCTCGTATTGATGAAGGGGAGGATATAGAAAACGCGGCGGACGGCTGGGATAAGATTCTTAATAGATTCCCGTACTCAAATCCCGAATTGTTGACGGGTAAAAATTCTATAAGGGATAAGAGGAAAATATTCCAGAGATTTCGCGACGACCCGCAAAACGCCGCCATATCCAAGATTCTCGTCTCCACCATCATAGCTGAAGTCGGTCTTGACAATCCGAACGCGTCGGTCATGGTGATAGAGGGGGCGGACAGGTTCGGCTTGGCACAGCTTCACCAGCTTCGTGGCCGGGTCTGCCGCTCCACTGATACGGCTTTTTGCTTCCTTGTAGCAGAGACGGCCAACGAGAAGTCAATTGCCCGGCTTGATGTGATGGAGAAATGCAACGATGGATTCGAGATTGCCGAACACGACCTTCGGATTCGCGGGCCGGGAGAGGTGTTTAGCACGAGGCAACATGGTTTGCCGGATTTGAAATTCTCGTCTATTTTGGATGATTATGATTTGCTCGTTAAGGCGAAGCTAACGGCGTCAGAGTATATTAGCAAACTCGACTTACCAGAAAATAACGGTTTGAAAGAGATGTTGAAAATAAAATACAGTAACTTATATTTAGGAGAAACAGCATGAAATTTAAAAAAGGGGACAAGGTTAAGGTTATTGCGGACGATATAAGATTGCGCTCAATCGGTGTTTATGATAGTGTGTCCGGAGAAACAGGTACAGTGGTGGACATATTCCCAGAAGATAAATTACCAGTGTGCGCAAAAATCGGCGAAACAAGATGGGTTTTTGACGGAGGAGACCTCAAACTCGTCGAGAAAAACGGTGTTAGCCAACCTCTTGCCTCGCCAAACATGGTTAGGACATTCGCCACAGGCGCAACCCGCGATACTGTTGAGGGTAAACTGAGTTATGTTAAGGCTTTGTCCCCAATAGTTCTCCGCAGATATGTGCAGTATTTGGACGTCAACAGACTTAAATCGGACGGGAATATACGGGAGTTTGATAACTGGAAGAAGGGGATAGATGTTGACACCTATCTCGACAGTCTGGGTCGGCATTTTATTGATGCTTGGCTTCTTCACGACGGTTACGACGCTGCGGACAATCACGGCCCGGTTGATTTGGAGACCGTTTTATGCGCCATCATATTCAACTCAATGGGTATGTTGCACGAGGTGCTCACGGAGGGGGCCGACAACAATGAGTAAACCCCTCATATATCTTAGTCACCCTATCCGTGGTAAGGCTGGGGCCAATGTGACTCTGGAAGAAATGGCCAGGAACAACGAGTACGCTATCTCAGAAGGAAATTGGCTTCGCAAAACTTTTCCTTATTGTAAATTCTATATCCCCGGAGAAATGGATGGGTTTTTGTTGGAACGCGGTATAGACCCGTGTAAAATAGTAGAGGGGTTGCTGGCGTTGGATTTAGCCATAATAGATACCTCCGTTGGCGTTATCGTACTGGACACGTTTGAGGTAAGTGCAGGTATGGCGAGAGAAATCACCCACGCTAAGAATACTGGGGTACAAGTTTTTTACCTGAGTAGTATAAGTTCGTATATAACAGGTAGTTCGTATATAACAGGTGACGAATATGAACAAAAAATAACAGAATGGTTGGGAACATTATGAGCAAGGTCTTGGTAGTGGGCGATATTCACGAACCGGTATCCCATCCGGGTTATCTCAGTTTTTGCAAAGATTTGTATGAGAGGCATAACTGTGACAAAGTAGTGTTTATTGGCGACGTGGTGGACCTTCAGGCAATCTCATTTCATGTAAAGAACCCACAGTGTCCGGGTCCGGATGACGAATACTTACTTGCCAAAAGAGGAATAAAAAAATGGCGTAAAGCGTTCCCGGAAGCCATTGTGACAATTGGCAACCACGACGAAAGAGTGTTGAGGCTTGCAGAAACAGTTGGTATTCCGGCTCGTTTTATCAGGAACTATTCCAAAGCATGGGGCACTCCCAAATGGGAGTGGGTGTTCGATGTCACTATTGATGGCGTGTATTACTTTCACGGAACTATGAATGGGGGTATGCACCCGGCTTGGAACGCCGCCTCAAAACTCTTATGCTCTACGGTGGTGGGTCATAATCATTGTCGGAGCGGGGTTAAATGGAGGGCTAATCCACACCAACGAGTTTTCGCACTTGATACTGGCTGCGGAATTGATGTAACTGCTTTTCAATTTGCATACGGAAAGCACATCAAAGAGCGCCCCATTTTATCAGCGGCGGTTATATTAGACGGTATTCCGCACCACGAGATTATGGCGTGTGACGTTGGGGAGAAGTATAACAGGTCTAATTTTATCACCAACAAGTATAAGAAAAAAGGCAATAGACTATGAGTAACGAAGCAGGAAAAGGTAGCAGCCCGCGCCCGGTAAATAAACGCGCTTACGACCAAGGTTATCTACGAATATTCGGGAAAAAATGTCCGACCTGTCTCGGAGAAGGTTGTGAGGTATGTTACGGTTTAGGATATGTGCCGTCAGAAAAGGAAGCGGGTATTAACCAGGTCACCTATACCCCCGCCCAACGTCAGGCATTGGAGGACATTCGATAATGGGTCTTAACAAATTCAGAAACCAACCGTGCCCGTGTGGGTCAAAAAGAAAATTTAAGTATTGCTGCCTGCCAAAACATTATGATATGCTGGCCCAGCAAACAACTCCTGTCCAGACAGAAGTGGGACAGAAAACCGCCCGATACTGGAGAAAACGCTACAGCAAAATAACTACCAAACCACTGGAAGAGCCTTTGATGACGAGTTAATATGGATTATAAAGAAATTTTACAATCTGCTGGTTATCCGACTGATATTTTGTGTCTGGATTTTGAGACATACTTCGACACCGAATACGGCCTTGGCAAAATGTCTACCATTGAATATATCAACGACTCTCGGTTCGAGTTGGCTGGAGTAGGCTGGCTATGGCCTGATTCTGATAAGACCCATTTTGAAGGGGGTTACAAATGGACCAACGAAGCTGTTAATGCCATGTGGACTAATTGGGGAGATGAGGCCACTTGGGTTGTTCAGAACGCCAAGTTCGACATTACCATCCTTCAGACCAAATTTGGTATTGTCCCCAAATATATCATCGACCTGAAAGACCTTGCTTGTCATTATGATTCTCAGATGTCGCATAAATTGGAAGATGTGGCCAAAATGTTTGGGTTAAAACCTAAAGGCGATACTCAACAGTTTAAGGGCCTACACTGGGACGACGCGACCGAAGAACAGCATAAAAATTTGGCTGAATACTGCATTAACGATGTTGAACTTGAAACAGAACTCTTCAAAATATTATTGCCAAAATTGTCTAATCCTGCTTTTGAACTTCAGTTAATGCGGCATACACTCGACCTGTGGCTCCATAAACGATTCGCAATAGACATGAAACTCGCCACATCGTTAAAAATGAAAATGCGGTCTAAGATGGCGCAAACCGTGAAAGATTCTGGTTACACTGTGAAGGAATTGAGAAGCCAAAAATTCGTTAAATTCCTACAAGAAGTTTTACCAGAAGGCGAAAACGTGCCTATGAAACAAGGTAAACGCGGTAACATCATGGCTATGGCGAAGAACGACGAAGCCTGTCAGGAATTGTTAGTACACCCCAAAAAAGAAGTGAGGGACTTAGTGCTGGCCCGGTTGTCGGTTAAATCGTGGCCCACCCACATTAAACGTGTTGAAGGTATAGTCGCCCAAGCAAAGGCCAACGGTGGGCTGCTCAGAGTACCTTTACAATATTATGCAGGGCATACTGGCCGTTATGGTGGCTCAGAAGGGATAAACCTCCAGAACTTCGGGGGCCGAGGCCGGGCCGGTTCTGGGATAGACCCACTCATAGGTGAAGTACGTAAACTTTTATGCACTCCTGATATAAATTTTGTATTGGGTATTGGGGATTCAGCCCAGATAGAGGCCAGAATGTTAGCTTGGTTGGCTGGGCAGCAAGACCTACTTGATGGTTTTGCGAGAGGAGAAGACGTATATTCAGTATTCGCCACTACACTTTTCCGGAGTCCGGTTAGAAAAGCGCGTAAAACCGACCCTGTATCTATCGCAAAAATGTTGGATATTCGCCGGGGATTTGGAAAAGATGCCGTACTCGGCTGTGGTTATGGTATGGGCAGCGCTAAATTTTATAGCAGGTGTATACAAAACCCATCGTTGAGACCTTTGTTTGATTCTGGGCAATATGATTACGGATTTATAGAAAAACTCATAAAGACATATCGAACGACTTATCCCCTTATCCCAGCTTATTGGAATGACGTAGAACGAGCATTTAGCCGCTGTATCAGGTTTCCCCATCTCCAGCCGGAAGTTGGGCCAGTTCAATTCTCATGTCTTGAGGGTACAGTACACGTTCGACTACCGTCTGGCCGTATTCTCTACTATCGCCACGCCCAAATGAGTAAGAAGGGTATCAAGTATCATCATGGGCCATTATGGGGCGGTTCCATTACCGAGAACATAGACCAGGCCATAAGTAGAGACTTATTGGGATATTGGATATTGAAGTGCGAGGAAAATAATTTAAAAATTCTCTTGACAGTACATGATGAAATTGTTATACTTGTGGATGTGATGAAACAAGACGAACAAATGAAGTTGTTTGAATCAATATTATGTACAGTTCCTGACTGGGCAAAGGGGTTGCCAGTAGCGGCGGAGGTCAAGGTGTCGGAGAATTATAGCAAATGAAAGACTGTGATGATTGTGCTCATAGTAATAATTGTACGGGACAAGGCGAAAGATGTAATGATTTTATTATGAAACCCAAAACCAAACAACAAAAAATGGAAGACTGTTTCACGGCCTATGATGCTGTAAAACGAGGTCTAATACCGCAACGACAGGGAGCAGCCTACGGCTCTATTCCTACACACCCCGTCGTGTCGTGTCCTATTTTGCCGGAAGCTGCGGTTCTAAACCAATGTCGACGATGGCTTACGTCACGTCGTATCTTCCATGACCGGCATAATTGCGGGGGCGGAGACTTAGGCGGGGGGTATGCCCAATACGGCATCAAGGATGCCGGAGATATTATCGGTATACTCCCAAACGGTATTCACTTCGAGATAGAAACTAAAACCGGTAAAGGGGGAAGACTATCGCTCGGCCAACAGAAACGCAAAATAAAAGTAGAGGCCAATAATGGTTTGTACTTTGTTGTACACGGAGTTCCGGAACTTGAACATTTCTTTAAGGGGATTATCTAATGATAAACATGTCTTTCTCATCCATATCAGATTTTAAAAGTTGTCCGATGAGGCACTACTATCGCGACGTCTTGAAAATTGTACCCATCGAAGACTCGGAAGCCCAACGGATGGGCACTAATTGGCACGCGATACAAGAAGTTGCGGCTTCATTACCAGTAGGAACGTCCAATGATGATATTATGGACGCCGTTATCGAACACCTTAACAAAGTCTATTCTGTACCACCCATATCCAAAACAACTGAAGAATGGGAGGTTGAACGTATCATTTTGTTGTACTCCCTGATAGGATACAGGTGGTATTATCAAGACGACACCTATGAAGTGGAATCTCTTGAGCAGAAATTCAATTTGCCTTTGCGGTCTCCTCTTACCGGTCGTGCTCTTCAGGCTGAATTGCGGGGCAAGATAGACCAGATGTTTTCTTCTGGGCCAAATAACAGATTTATCCACGAGTATAAGAGTACCAGCAAAAACGTAGACCCAGATTCCTCTTTCTGGAACCATCTCAGACTTGATACCCAGACTCGGATTTACACCTACGCCGCTAACCAACTTGGCCTGGGGATGTGTGGAGTCCTATACGACGTTTGGCATAAACCACAGATTTCGCCTAAGAAACTAACACAGGCAGAAAGTAAGGCGTTTATAAACTCAGAGGGCGAGACTTTTGGACAATATTGTGGAGAAAAATTTGAAATTACGACTGATTTGACAAACGGCCCCGGATGTGGTTATTTGTTAGTTAATGGTAAGCCGCCAGAAATAGAACCCGGAGCCAAAGAAGGAACCTTCGCCATCCGGGAGACGCCGGAGATGTTCGGGGCCAGACTCCTCCAAGACATCACGACCAGACCAGAGTATTACTTTGCTCGAAGGGAAATAGTCCACAATGCCGACGACATCGCCTCGTTTGAATGGGAACTTTTCAACATCTATCATTCGATAAGGCAGATGAATCTGCACAACAGGTGGTGGAGAAACGAGTCCGCGTGCGAGGCGACTTTTCGTTGTAGTTATATCAATTTTTGCTATAACAATGTGAACATTCAACCCGGAGATGTTCCTGAAAATTTCAGATGTATTCATGCAGAATAAAATAATAAATTTGTTAAATATGAGATTTGGAAAACTAACAGTAATAACGTTAGCCCCATATAGGGCCAGAAGTAGACACGCTCTCTGGGAATGTATCTGTGATTGCGGGTGTAGTGTTGTTGTGTCCAGTAACCAACTTAGGCGCGGGAAAACAAAAAGCTGCGGATGTTTTAATCGGGCTAAAGCCAGAGAAAGAATGACTACACACAATATGTGTGGAACACCGGAGTATAGGTCATGGATAGCTATGTTCTCCAGGTGTACAAACATGAACCGCGAAAAATTTAAAAACTATGGCGGAAGGGGAATAAAAATATGTAAGCGTTGGAAAAAATTCGAGAAATTTTATGAAGACATGGGTGAACGCCCTGTGGGTGAATCTTTAGATAGAATAAATAATGACGGGGACTATACGCCATTTAATTGTAGATGGGCGACACCAAAAGAACAGGCAAACAATCGAAGGAACCGGAGAATTTCAGGAAAGTAGGTGAATAATGGTATCGTTACCTCCACGACCAAAGAAACAAAACGTGTCAAAGCAATTCAAAATTGAGGCTTGGGACGGGAACAAGTCCGGAGAAAAGGTCATCCTTTATGGCGAAACTGGCATGGGCAAAACAACCCTTGCAGCCATGTCCCCTAATCCGGTGTTCATTGGTTTGGATGATGGGGGTCGAAAGATACACCATCCTAAGACCGGTGAACTACTCCGACATATCCCTGACGTCAAAACGTTCGAGGACGTAAGGGCCGCTCTTAACGCCTGTTTGGAGTTAGACTGCAATACAGTGATAATCGACACTGTTACTCTTCTTGAATCACTCGCCGAGGATTATGTTTTACGTACAGTACCGGGGCCACAAAATTCCGCGTGTAAAAATCTCGAATCTTATGGTTATGGCAAAGGTTCCAAACATCTCTACGACGCTATGAGATTACCGTTGGGGGACTGTGACAAGTTGATTGCTGCGGGCAAAAATGTAATAGCAATCGCCCAATCGGTCAACAACAAAATAGCTAATCCTCTCGGAGACGATTATCTGTGCAACGAACCGAGACTCTACCACGACCGGAAATATTCTGTTCTTCTGGCTTGGTGCGAATGGGCAGACCACATCCTCCGGATAGATTACCAAGGTACATGGGTAACAAAGAAGAACAAACAGGATTCTTTCGGTAAAATATCTGGGGACACGACCCGTATCGTACAAACTAAAGAAGAAGCATATTACAAGGCAAAAAGTCGGACATTGGATGAACCGATTATATCGTTTTCTACCAAAGATGATGATAGTTTATGGCAATTTATGTTTAAGGAGTAGGTTATGGACGAAATAAGTGTATATTATGTATGTGATTGCGGGAACAAGTGTTACAGAGTACCAACTTTACCGGCGAGTAATTCAGACCAAAAGGTTTTGTTCGTTATCACAAAGGTAATACCAATATGTTTGGTATGCGGGAAAGAGATGAAACTTGAAGTAGCAAGGGAAGTGTCAACAGCAAAAACACAAATAATAGATTTTAGAAGAAAGGGGTAAAATTATGTTAGTGAATCAGGAAGGTGTTTACAGAGGCATGATTCTGGACGGGGGCCTGTCCGAATCCAGCGGGGGGTTTCCGCAAGAAGTTTTGAGTTTAAAAGCTGAGGAAGTTTATGATGTAGAGTCGGATTCGTGGCTTCCAGCCGACGCCGAGAACGCCGAGATAACCTATTATGGCGTGCTCATAGACAGCAAAGACCACGAGACAAAAAACTGCAAGCAACTGAAGAAAATTGTTGGGTGGGACGGGGCAAGTTTCCTGACCTTGAGCGAAATGAATATGGCTGGAATACCAATTCAATTCAGAGTCGAGGAGAAGACCTATCAGGAGAACACATCCCTGCAAGTGACGTGGATTGACACGCCTGATGCCCCGCCGTTCCGAACAGTCCAGAAACTCGACAAGGAAAGTGTCAAAGCACTTCAACAGAAGTATGCTTCCGTCCTCGCTTCCACAAAGTCCGCAGCCAAACCTGCCGCCGCTGCTGTATCGGCCCCGAAAACGGCTCCAAAGGCAACACCGCCCGCAACAACTGTAGAAACACCAGAAGGCCGAAAGCCAGCACCAAGGAAAAAACCTTCACTCCCCACGAAAACGGTTATTGGGAAATGCACCGCTGACGAGGCTTATATGGCCTGTTACAGTCTGAAGAAAGACGATGTTACAGATGAGGCTTTATGTGATTTGTGGCTCAAAACCGTTGCCGGGGTCAATGAAGACGAATCCAAGATAACGAAAGAACAGTGGTTCGCCATCAAGGAAACCATTCTGAAACAGGTTGGAAAGGTCTAATGCCGAGTCTTGTTGATTTACATTATATTTATATCCAGAATGTCACCATGTTTCCTGCTTTACTCAGGGAGTTATCGGGGCAATTGGGAGTCTCGATAACTTCTTTGAGTAAGTTGGAAGTAGGTTTCAACCCTGACCACAACACTTGGATTTTCCCGGAGCGGGACGAACACGGCATGGTGATAGGATTGTTGGAACGTTACATGAACGGAAAAAAGTTCATGGTAAAAGGTTCTAAACGCGGTTTGATTTACGGAATAAATTATGAACAAACAGAAGAACACGAAAAGAAAAAATGGGTGCGCGTGTCAAAAGATTTTCCATGTTCTAAATGTGGAAAATCCGACGGATGTATGTATCCTGATGGGGAATACGACCAACCAAACGCACTGGTCTGTGTACACATTTCAGACGGTTCCATTAAGCCTCTTCAAATCGGGTATCTACATGTCTTGGATAAACAGTTATGGGAGCGAAGGCAAACCGGAACTCATTCACTCCTTCTACCATCATCACTTCCTATCTTGGTTGTCGAAGGGGCCTCTGATGTTGCGGCGGCTATGGACTTGGGTTTTACGGCGATTGGACGTCCGTCAGCCGAGGGAGGACTTTCCTTCTTACAAAAACTCCTACACGGGCGTGACACCATCATTGTTGGAGAAAATGACAGCGGAGCGGGCGCAAAAGGAATGGAGTCCACCTTTGTGGCTCTCAAACCTGGTAACAAAACATGCGTCAAAGTCCTCCCCCCGGAAGGCATCAAAGACTTCCGTCAATGGAAAACGTCAGGCCTCACACAAGAAGAGTTCCTCTCATACGTCGAGAAAACCGGAATTTGCTCCTTAGACCAGAACGTCTTTGAAGACGATATAGCGTACAGCATAGCCAAAGACTGGCTTCGCAGAAAGAAAACGGCAAACGGAAAACTGTTGTTGAGAATATTCAGACAAGGGTTTATAGAGTTTAATGGAAAGTGTTACGATGAAAAGTCAAACGAAAGCGTGCATGGAGAACTATATGAATTTCTCGCCAACAAGTCTTACATTCATACCGATTCTACTATACGCCCCTACAAACCAACGAGGGCTAAATTATACGACATCCTCGATGCGTGCAACGCCTTCTGTCCTATTGATGCTCGCCCACCCGCTTGGCTGGACAACGGTGTTCACCCGGACCCGTCACGCTTAATTACCTTTACAAACGGTATATTGGACGTGAATGACTATATCAAAGGTAAGATTACGCTTTACAACCCAACGCCTGATTTGTTTACATTTACAGTGTTGCCATATGATTTTGACGAGAATCTTAACTCTAAAATTTGGGAAGACTTTTTGACTGACATTTTCAATGGCGACAAGGATAAGATAACCTTGATGTCGCAATGGTTTGGGTACAACAGTGTGGCCGATTTGTCATACGAGAAATTGATGCTGTTTACAGGCCGACCCAGAAGTGGCAAGAGTACCGTGCTCGAAGCGTTACAAGCTATGCTCGGAGACCACAATTGTTGTGAGACTTCTTTTCAGGCTTTAGGCGGAGCGTTTGGGTATCAGCCTTTGGTGGGTAAGTTAAGCGCCATCATTGGGGACGCCAAGTCCCCAAAATATGGAGAAGCTGAATCAGTCCTTGAAAAAATCCTCCATATTACGGGAGGAGATGCCGTTAGTGTTAATGTAAAAAACAAGGCCGCACTACCACTGGTGCGTTTGAATTGCAGATTCACGGTAGCTATGAATGATTTACCCGCCTTTACCGACCACAGTAGGGCGCTGGAGTACAGGACAAACATTCTTACGTTCGACAACTCGTATGTCGGGAGGGAAGACAGGTCCTTGAAACAAAAGTTTAAAGATGAAGCTGGGGCTGGTAAACTGATAAATTTCGCATTAAAAGGTTTGGCGTCGTTGTACGCCAGCAATAATTTTATAGTGCCTGACGAATCCGCCATAGCTCTTCGGACATTCAGGGAATTGGTGTCACCTATCACGGAATTTGTAGAGAACTGTTTAATAGTTTCTCCAAATGATTATGTAGCCTCAGACTTTCTATACGACCTTTGGAAATGGTGGTGCGGTCGGGAGGGCAGGAACACTGGATTAAAGAATACTTTTACAAGGAACATACTCGCAACTGTTACGGATGCAGCCCAAATACGCAATGAAACAGGCAGGGTAATCGCCGGTATTAAGGTTACAGATTGGGCTGAAAAAGAATATGTGAAAGGGGTATGAATGTTCGAGAATATAGTGTGTACCGCAGCAGTTCTTATACCGTTTCTGTGTTTAGGCATTTTTATATACTGGTCTTTCGCAGACAGAGAGGATTAAAATGAAGGTGGAGTTTAGATACTGGTTCAGAACCAAATATATTGGTTTGAACCCCCTACTCTCAATAGGTTGGGACAGAGGGTCTGTCAGAGTTTATTTTGAATGGTTTAATTTTGTGATGTGTATTTTTTATTGGAGAAAGGATGTAAGATGATTAAGAAATTTTTACAAGAGAATGTTTACGAGATAATACTTTTTATTTTTGGTGCGTGTTTGCTAATCTTAGCTATTCTTTCTGGATGCGCCCCGCACTATTCATCGGTCCCTATCACCCAAGTGATGCCCGCCCCAGTCACACATGCCGCCGCCCTCATCCAAACGGTTTACAAAACGAATTGGCTGGCGACGATAGGTATCATCGGTATCGGCCTGAGTGTATTCGCGTTTTTGCAAGGATGGAAACAGGGTATACCTGCTCTACTTAGTTGTGCCGCCATTCTTGGCCTCACCTTAACAGTTACTCGGTACGGGGTGGTGTTGGCTTTTGGGGGCTTGGTTTTATTGGCTCTGTTTGTTTTGTACCAGATATTCATACGCAATAAGGCGTTGACGGAAGTGGTTGCAGGAGTACAGACTGTCAGAGATACCTTTAAAAAACACAATACAACATCTGAGGCGGTTCAAGCAAATACATTATTACCGGGCGTGACCAAACAATTAGCAGACGCTCAATCCCCGTCTACTGTAAAACTGGTTGAACAAATCAAGACAACATTACCTCCAGTGGAACTTGTGCCGTGACCATGATTCAAGTAGAAGTAAAAAGCATAGAATACAACAGGACTAAACAGTGGCTGTTGGAAAAACATTACGCTCATAGGATGTGCCCCGTTTCCTATGCTTTTGGATTGTTTGCAGAAGGAAAATTGGAGGGTGTTGTCACTTATGGAACACCTGTTTCAAGTTCCCTCAGAAGTGGAATATGCGGAGCCGATTACAAGAACAAGGTGCTGGAATTGAATAGGCTGTGTATAAATTCTTCTGCCCCTAAAAACAGTGCTTCTGTTTTAGTCGGAAGAAGTATGAGATTCCTTCCAAAAGACAGTATTTTGGTTTCATTCGCGGATACGCAACAAGGACATATTGGTTATGTTTATCAGGCAACTAATTGGTTATATACCGGATTATCGGCCAAAAGGACAGATTGGAAAATAAAAGGCATGGAACATCTTCATGGAGCGACCATAGCCGATATGTCGCGAGGACAGAAGAATAGAGCACAATGGATGAGAGAACAATTTGGGGATAATTTTTACTTGGCCCCAAGGCCAAGGAAACACAGATACGTGTTTTTCTTGGACAAACGTATGATTAAATATTTGAAATACCCTGTTTTACCATATCCAAAGGGTGAATCTAAACGATATAGTTGTGTTGATGTAATCGAAACCAATTTACAATGACCCACATAACGTCCAGAAACCAGTTGCTCACGTGGCTCGCTGATAACGCTCCCAATAAACAAGTTCAGCGAGCCTTAGACCGAGGGACGGTCATTGTGTGGGGTTTGTTCAAAGGAGGGTGGGTAGTAGAGGTCAGATACCACGAACGTTCCGACGTTATTGGCATACGAAGAACGGGCGTAGAGGGACGGCTGGTGTGTGGCCTTTTGAACCGAGTACCAGTAGAGGACTATATTGGCGGGGACACCCCATTATCGTGTGGGGACACCCCGTTACAGGGTTTGAGCGAGCCACCTGACAAACCCCGGTAATACAGACATGAAGAATCCAGAAACGGATGCGGCTGTGATACCAACGAGTAATTTTGTTAATACTCTATGATGCTCTAAATGATTGGTCATCATGACTTCTAACCTTACCAAGCGTTCTTTTGTGGTGACGTTGTTCTTATTGTTCACGGTAAAATATAACCTCCACCATACGTTGATTCTTCGTCTTCTTTATTGCCTTTGGTTAAAGCATATTCCGACCATATCAATCTACGCGGGTCGGTACTGTTTCCCATCATCAAGTCATAAGCCCCTTCCATCGTTCTAATATCTTGCGCCGTAATCTTTCCGGTGAACGCACCTATTGTCATAGCGGTTTTTTTAATCAACATGTGGATGGTCAAGGCTTTTTTCTCATCAGTCATGTCTTCCCAATTTGGTAATTTCTTGGCTTGTTGTATAACTCCGAAGAAACTCTCCCATCCTGAATAAGCAATTAACCCAGAATCCAACCCAGTGATTAAACGGTTGACCAGCCCGCCCAACAATATGGTAGGGGCCACCGTATATGTACCCAAATCTATTCCTGCTTCTTTCCAATCTCTGGGGAGCCTACCTCTGGCTATCATCCCAAACACCAGAGCAGGAATTATCTGTGACATCATTACTCTATAACCAAATTTTCCCCATCCTATATCACCCCTTATTTTGGCCCCGTATACATCGTGTACCCAGTAGTTACCCAATGTGGCAAGTTCTCTGGTGAAGACGGCGATGTTCTGGCTGAGTTCCCCACCTCGGTACAATCCTGGTAAGTCTTCTTTGTGGACCAATGATTGAGTTTTTGTTATTCGGGAATCTGCGTATTCTAACGCGGCTTTTTCGTTGCCGGGACTTAGTTTGTCCATTGAATATTCATAATAAGACTTCCACGCTATATTGGCTACAGCCTTATCCGTCCCGGCATACCAGTTCACTGACCTGTGACTAAGGCGTTTCTTTATAGTTTGGACCAATTCTTTCCGCTTGTAAATTTTGTGAACGTCCCGGCCTATGTCCCTATCTTTCATCAGTAAAGACCTGGCGTTAACAAAATCGGTCAGTTCTTGTTTGCCCCCCCACCACGCCGCCTGTGTGCTGTTCTTTACAATATACGGAATTAGGGCCGGTTCATCAGCCATAGACGAGAACAAGGCCAAGGGTTGGCGCATGACCATGAGAACGTTGCGGCCCGCAGCGAAGGCTGTAGCCTTGCGCCGCAACAAGGCACTGATAGACTCAATGCCTTGTGTATCACTGGGTATACCACCACGTATCTTATCAGAGATGAAATTGTTTAGAATCTTAACACCCATATTATAAGTACGATTGTTGAGTTCGCCCAGAAATCTCTGATTTGACACTATAGACCTTAATTTTTTGGCAAGAGGGGCCATCTGAATAAAACGTTGAACCCTGATTGCATTATTCATGTAAAGTTGTGACAAGTCAAGGTTTATTTTACCTTTACCCCCAGGAACTCGCAACAACAACATACGACTCTCAGGAGATACTGGTTTTCCCGCCGCGTATTCGGCCAATTGGTCCGTATAGTCGCGTCTCTCGGCAGGATTAGTATCTTCAATCGGGACATACCGAAATTCTTTTTTGAGTTTACCCAAATCCCATCCGGCCTGGACAGCAGAGTTGACCAGGATTTTCCATTGTTGTTCAAATTTGGCCATGATGAAAGAGTAGACTTTGTGTTCATCTGGAGTAATCGAATTACGAATAGCGGTTATGTCTTTTTCAGAGAACCCAGATTCTAACAATCTATTAAAACCCGTTTCGTTTTCGCTGAGACCAACAACACCTATCTTTTCCATAGACGTTAATTTATGTTTAGTACCCTTTATCTTCTGGGGCCGCCACATGTACTCTATCTTTTTGGTCTCCAGTTTTTCTACTACATCAACCAGTTCCATCTGTTCACTAAACGCGTTGATTCTTGACAGAGACGACGCCTCCATCAATGGATGAAGAATTAGTTTCTGGAACAAGCCGTCAGGGCTGCGACCGTCAAGGGCCTCGAAGAACCTCTCCCGCATCCCGAATATTTCACCCCCTATAGCCTTCATTTTACCAAGACCGTGAACAAACCTTCTCCATAGAGAAGGATTATATTCTCCAGTTTCTGTTATTTTGGGTTTTGTTTTTTGGAGTGTTTCTACCAGACCTTCCGAAACTTGTTCGAGTTTTCCGGCGGTCTGCAATTCGTATCCAAGTCTCTTGGCCTCAGCGTACATAGCCTCAACAACTTTCTTGGCCTCTGGAAGAGTCATATCCTTCATAGATGTCTTACCAACAATCTTCTGCATGAACGCACGCCTGGTTGTGTCGTCCCATCCGAGTACGCCGGGTATGTCGTGACCCGCCTTTAATGTTTGGCGTCTCGACTTTCTCTGGGTTATGGTCTTTTCTTTCTCTGGTCCAGTAGGAATGGCCCCTGTTTTTTCCAGAGTAGTGTTCATAATCCTTAACGTTTTGTTGAGGAATATTCTTGGTGTTTCAATGGACGATTCCCGTACCTGTACCGTACCAGAATTATCTACCCACGCGACGACTATTCGGTCTGCTCGGTCGCCGTGTTCATCCACAAATGTTTTAGCCAAAGATATTTGTTTTTCTGTAGGGTTCGGGCCGAACTCGACGAGGATACCGCTGGCCTGAACACGGGTTCTCATTGTGCCCTCGGAAAGCACATCTTCGGATGTCATACCAACACTACTGGCAAGTTTATCATGTGTGGAAGGCGAAACCGAAAGTATTCTTCCTTCCGGGGTCACAAAATGTGCCGAACCTTCTCTGATACTTTTAATTTCTAATCCAGGAAAGTTTGTGAATATCTTGTCGATACCCCGTTTACCTTCTTTTTTAAGGCTCCTGGCCGCCAAGTTTTCGTGGGTATCGCCCTTAGTAGGCACGTTTACACCCACGGATACGTCCTGAGCGATTGTAGGAGGTTTTTCAGTGACAGGCACTATTTTGGTAGCGAACAGGTTCTTGACCTTTTCCTGTACGCTTCTTTTGAAATCTGTCGGATGGTGTGACCGTCTTCCCCCAGGTCCTCTTGCTCCCTTGGGTTGGAC
>Ga0315288_10003752_pt1 | contig 19360 bp, 14 predicted proteins | sample YL17G11_20_MG_FD_203454 | JGI IMG/M metagenome (GOLD analysis project Ga0315288, IMG submission 203454) | Sediment microbial communities from Yellowstone Lake, YNP, Wyoming, USA - YL17G11_20 | ecosystem: Environmental > Aquatic > Freshwater > Lake > Sediment | place: USA: Wyoming | collected... | reverse complement strand
AACCCTGAATCCACATTCCTCAGGGCAACCGCCTTCATCCGGCTTCGCCGAACAATCACCTGCAATGGCCCAATCTTGCAACAGAATTAGTCAACTCACCCTCTGAGCAGTATACTCGGCAGTGGCCGAGTGGTCGAGTGGCCGGTCCGGTGAGCGGGCAGCGGAAGACGGTCAGCGGCCAGCGACCGGACCCGCACTCTTGACGGGAACGGGCATTAGCTGGTATAATTATATAGCGTGCTTAGAACCGTACAGGGCTTGTTGCTCTTTGTCGTGCTTTGTTTTGCTCAAAATGGCGCACGATTGCTGGTTATTGCCTATGACCAGTATGTTCCTCAACTCCAGGATTTCGCGGACTGGAAGACGAAACGGGGTATGCTGACCCGGGTTGTGCCGCTTTCCGAGGTCGGTTCGAACGCGACGCAAATCAGGAGCTATGTCCAGAACGCGTACAGTACCTGGAATCCGCAACCGGAGTTCCTGCTGCTGGTCGGATACGGCGGCCAGGTGCCATCCTACCGCTACGACAGCGGAATTTACACCGATAATTACTACGCCGACATGACCGGCGAATACCAGGCCGAACTGAAGTACGGCCGGTTTCCGTGCAAGACGGTCCGGCAGTGCAGTGTGATGGTGGCGAAGACGATGGGCTATGAGCGTACGCCGCTGCTGAGCGATACGCTCTGGTTCCGCACCGGGTTGACGGTTGTGCGCGAGGACCATGACCAGGACGACAGCATCTACTGGGAGAACGCGCATCGGGCAATGACCTACATGCGCCAGAACGGCTTTGCCGGGTTCGATACGTTCTCGTCGTCACAGGGGCATGACGCGGACGATGTCCAGAATTCGGTGTCGAGCGGCAAGTCGTTTGTGATGTACCGCGGAGTCGGGACCGTGAACTGGTACTCGCCGTTCGCGGTGAACCCGGGCGCGACGTCCAATGGATACAAGCTGCCGGTGGTGCTCTCGGGGACGTGCATGACGGTGACCCTGGCGCCGAATGAATCGATGGTCGGCGACGGCTGGCTCCGGGCCGGGACGGTGGCTTCGCCAAAGGGCGCGGTGGCGTTCTTCGGCAACACCCGTGCGGCGAGCCATGTCGCTCCTCTGCGCAGCGCGGTCTGCCGGGGGTTCATGCGTGCGTACTTCGCAGACTCGGTCGCGACACTGGGCGAGGCGGCGCTGGCCGGCAAGACGCAGTTGGACAGTGAGTACCATGAGCCGCTTGACTACCAGGGGTTCAATCTGCTGGGCGACCCGACTCTGCTCTACTGGACCGCACAGCCGTTTGTGGTGCAGGTTGAGTATGACAGCGTGGTGCCGGTCGGGGCCGGCAGCTTCCAGGTTCTGGTGCGCAAAGCCGGGCAGCCGCTGCGCAACGCCGTGGTCTGCGTGCGCAAGGGTGCCGAGGTCTATGAAAGGGGCGTGACTGATGCCCAGGGCAGTGTGGCACTGGCAATCGCTCCGACGTCTCCGGGTCCGATGGAGGTGACCGTGACCGGCCGGAATGTCCTGCCCTTCGAAGGGGCGGCCCGGGTCGCGGACGGCGACGCCGGGGTGGCGTCAATCGTTGAGCCTGGGACATTCATCCCGCCCGGCGCGGTTGCGCCGGAGGTGGAGGTCCTGAACTCGAGCCCGTTCGCAGTAAGCTTTCCGGTTGTGCTCCGGATTGCCGACGACGGCGGAGCTTTGGTCTATCGGGACACTGTGGTAGTTTCAGGCCTTGCGGCGGGCGAGACGCTGCTGGTGAGCTTCGTTGACTGGCAGGCGCAGAACGGCCTGTACACTGTCACCTGCTCGACCCGGCTGGCACGCGACTCCGATTCGGGCAATGATACGTTGTCTTGCCGGGTGGAAGTCGTGACGCACGACGCCGGGGTATCGAGGATTCTCGAGCCGCGGGACACCATCTGGGTCAGAGATACGGTCATCCCGCAGGTGATGGTCTGCAACTTCGGCAGCGTGCCTGAGACGTTCTGGACCTGCTGGACGGCATCCGCCCTGGGGTCCGGGCTCCGGCTGGACTATTCAGACAGCGCGTCGGTGACCGTGCCGGCACTGGACTCGACACCGGTCGTTTTTGCGGCGTGGGTTCCGGGCTTCATCGGACGGTTCGAATTCACGAGTTTCACCCGGCTGGCCGGGGACCTCTATCCTGAGAATGACGCAAGCGCCGAGACTCTCCTGGTCGAGGAACGCACCGGCATCCGCGCCGGGACCCGAGAACCGGGCCGGACCTTTGATGTTCGAGTCCTGCAGAATCCGGCGCCCGGGCAGGTCTTACTGGAGGTTTCGCTCGCAACGCCGGGACGCGCCGAACTCGCGATTCTGGATGCGGCCGGCAGGAGAGTAGCCACCCTGCTCCGCTCTCAGGGACCTTCAGGGAGATGTCACATCACCTGGTCCGGCAATGACCGGCACGGCCGTCGACTCGGGGCTGGATTGTACTTTGTCCGGCTGGCGACTGACGACAAGGTCATCTGCCGCAAAGTCGTGCTGAACCTTTAGGCTCGGCGAAGTACCTGAACTCCAAACCCCAGACCCTGAACCCTGAACCACAACGGAATCCGGGGAAGCGAACCGCCAAGACGCCAAGAATCCGGAGGAGACTCACCTTCAAGGATACCAAGAGCACCCCGGAAAAGACGAGCGCCAGTCACCAGTGCTCACGCACCAGACACTAGCCACCAGCCACCAGCCACAGCCGTCGGCTGTCAGCCGTGAGCCCGGCCTTCTCCGCTACTACCTGACCGGAATCGAATAGACCGGGTCAATCCCAGGATTGCCGCCCTCGACTTCGCCTTCATTGTCCCGGACCATGACGCGGAACTTCAGGGTCTTGCCCGACGCGCTCTCGAGGACGGTGCCGCGGACGATGCCATCGGCGGCGTCAATGATGAGCCCGGATGCGTCGAAGTCGGACCGGCCGGTGTAGGTGAGGTCTTCAGTGAAGGTGTAGGGAGGTTCGCCGCCCGAGGCAAAGACCGACGCCCCGTAGGGCTTGCCCGCCTGCGCCTCGTCGAGCTCGAATGAAGCGACGTTCATCTGCTGAAGGATGATGGCCCAGGCCGGGTACAGCTTCGTCACGGTCAGGGTGACTTCCGCGGACGCGGTTGACGTGCCGTCCGAAACGGTCATCGTGAACTTCTGACGGCCGGTGACCAAGCTGCCGCCGGTGGACTTGAACACGCCGGTGCCGGCGGTGACGGTCGTGCCGGCCGGGTATTGCGAACAGCTCCAGCTATAGCCGTTGTGCGGGTCGCCGCCGACCGCCAACAGGGTCTGCGGACATGCGTAGCTCGCATTCGACTGCGAGTCAATGCACCCGATTACCGTCTGTCCTGGGAAGATTCTCAGCTTGGCCCCATTTGAGCCCAGGCCGCAGCCGATGAGGGATACGATGAACATCAGGCCGAGCAATCCCGCCCGATAGCGATTCCAACTCATGAACGCTCCATTTCTGTCGGTTGCCGCGAGACGCCGAAATCCGCAGCGGATTTCGATGCCGCGCGGCGGCTACGTTGCGCAGCCGGCCGGAGATTGCCCTGATAAGCAGTGTGATGTCGAGTCCGGACTCACCGTTCTCGCCGACCTGCTCTGGATTAAGTATATGTGCGCAATGGCGGAAAGTCAAACAATGCAGGGCGACGAGAAGGGAGCCGGGGAGCGAGGGAGCGAGACAGGGAATGCAGAATGCAAATTGCCCACCGGAACGGCAATCGGTGCAATCGGCGGATGAACTGAGCTATTTGAATTCGTTGGCCAGCTTGCCCCGCCTGCGCCAGTCAATGGGCTGGTCGATGAGCGGGACTTTGCCGGTGACCGAGAGTGCGCTGTCGAGCGCGGGCCGGGAACTGCGGTAGATGACGCCGATGGGAATCCTGTCGCCCCATTCCTGCGCCTTGGCGAACGCGGCCGCCCGATTCGTCGGGTCGTACTTCGGGTCGTCGTTGAGCTTGTAGACGCGCTGGCGATACCAACCGAAGGTGTTCACCTTGTTGAAGCTGACGCAGTTCTGCAGGATGTCCACCAGCGCGAAGCCTTTGTGCTCAATCGCCTGCTTGATGACCCAGGTGAGGTGAGGCTGGTCGCCGGAGAATGCGCGCGCGACGAACCCGGCGTCTAGGGCAATCGCCAGCGCGAGGACGTTGACCGGCGGGTAGTAAGACCCGTCCGGAGTCGTAGTCGTGTGAAATCCCTGCTGGCTGGTAGGGGAGACCTGGCCTTTGGTCAGGCCGTAGACCTGGTTGTCGTGCAACAGCCAGGTAATGTCCACGTTGCGGCGCATGGCCGCGATGGCATGGTTACCGCCCTCGGCAAATCCATCGCCATCCCCGCCTTCGGCAATCACCACGAGTCGGGAATTGGCGAGCTTGACCCCGGTTGCCACCGGCAGGGTGCGGCCGTGGAGGCCGTTGAACAGGTTGCATTTCAGGTAGTGCGGGAGCTTGGCGGCCTGGCCGATGCCGGAGACGAACGCGGTCTGCCAGGGCTCGATTTTCAGATCGACCAATGCCTGCTTGACCGCGTCAAGAATCTTGAAGTTCCCGCAAGCCGGGCACCAGGCGATAGGGTCGGAGGAGGAGTAGTCGTCTGACTTAAGCATCGTCAAGGTATCTCAAATATCAAAATAACCATATCAAATATCAAATCGAAGAGCCGGTCTTCGACTTAGCGGTCAGTACTGAGCGAGCGATGATGCGGGTCAGTTCGTCGACTTCTTGATGAAGGCTCGTGAGCTCTGAATGCGGGACCAGCCCGGTTCGGTCAATCAGCCGGAGCCAGTATCTGGACTCTCTCAGTTCTTTGAGCGCAATCTGCAGCTTGTGGACAAAGTCGGCGCGGCTCTCCCCGCCACACGCTTCTTCGTAGTTCGCCCCGGCGGAGCAGCTCGAACGCATGAGTTGGCCAGCCATGTATCGGCCGGCAATGGTGCGCGAGAGTCTTGCCGTCAGCTTCGTATTCTCAGCCGCGAAATTGAGCAGCCGCTCGGCGACGCGAGACGCCATGGACTCGGTTGGGTGTGCTTGAATTTGAGATTTGCTATTTGCTATCTGCAATTTGAGATCCTCTTTCTAGCCGAGTCTATCCAGTTCTCTTTCCGCTTCTTCGACGTGAAATGGTCTTCCGTCGTACTTCAGTATCGAGTCGGCGATCTTCAGGCGCGTCTCGGTCGTGACGAGCCGGGCGAGTTGAGCGGTCGCGTTGCCCTCGATGGTGATGATGCGTTGGGCTTTGGCCAGCCGGGCGAGCACTGCCTCGCGTGGGAAAGGCAGGATTTCGTTCAGGTGCATCAGGGAAACCGAGGCACCCTTCCGAGTCAGGTTGTCAACCGCTTCGCGCGCCACGCCGTAGGTTGAGCCGAAGCAGAGAACCACGGTCTTGGTGCGTTCAGTGGGCTGGCAGTCCGGGCGGGCCAGTTCCACGCTGATGGCCGCGGCTTTGCCCAGGCGCTTGCGGACCATCGCACGTCGGGTTTCCGCGGACTCGGCAATATGGCCTTCCTCGGTGTGCTCATCCGAATCGTCACAGCGGACTTGATTCGGCGTGCCCGGGCGGAGGAGAGGGGAGACCGGGGAGGCGGAGTGGTCAAGTGGCCCAGTGGTCAAGTGGTCGAGTGAGGCGTGAGGGGTGTCCCCATTTCCTGCCAGGGAGTAGCGTTTGTAGGTGTACGGTTCAAGACCGGCGGCCTCGGCCGGGTAGCGCTGGCGTATCAGGTGCGATTCGTCAATCGGGTCCTGGGTCCAGTAGCTGTCATTGAGATGCTGGTCGAGTAGCAGAAGAGCCGGGACCTGGTATTTCTCCGCGATGTCGAACGCCTGATTCGTAGCATAGACTGCCTGCTCGGCGGTGCCCGGTGCGAAGATGACCCGGTTGAACTCGCCATGCCCGGCATGGCAGGCGAAGAGCAGGTCGGCCTGTGCCTGGCGCGTGGCCAGGCCGGTCGCGGGTCCGGGGCGGGAGCAGAGCGCGATTGTAATCGGGGTCTCGGTCATCCCGGCCAGGCTCAGGCCTTCTGTCATCAGGCTGAACCCGCCGCCGGCCGAGCCGGTCATCGTCCGGCATCCGGCCCATGATGCGCCGAGTGCCATGTTGATGGCGGAGATTTCGTCCTCGGTCTGGCGGACCATGACGCCGTGCTCGGGTCCCCGGGCCGCAAGGTACTCCAGTATCGGCGTGGACGGGCTCATCGGGTACCCGGCGTAGAACTGCAAGCCGGAGAGAACAGCGCTCAGGCCCACGGCCTCGGCGCCGGACATGAATAGCCGGGATTCGGGCCGGCTGATCTGAGGCAGGCGGCACGGGCAGGTCTGCCTAAAGGTCCGCTGCGCGAATTCATACCCGCCGCGGGCACAGGCCTGGTTGCGCCGCACGATGTCGTCGCCCTTGTGGCTGAACTCGTCCTTGAGCACGTTGAGCAGAGGTTCGAGCGGATACCCGGTCAGACAGAGCACCGCGCCGAGCGCGACCGAGTTGGTCATGCGCGTGTCGCCGCCGAACCGGGTGGCCAGTTCCTCAAGCGGCACCGCCAGGACCGTGTGGCCTTCCAGACCGGTCGGATTGAGTTTCTGCTCGCGGACGACGACGCCGTGCTCGACCAGTTCCTTGCGGTGTTCCTCAATCGTCCGCTCATCGAGCGCGAGCAGGACTTCGCAGCGTTCGCGCTGGGCATAGACCGGCTGGTCCGAGACCCGAACGCTGGCGAAGTTGTGGCCGCCGCGAATCCGGGACATCACGTCCTGCGTGGCAAACGCGTAGTAGCCGTTGCGGGCGAGCATCCTGCCGAGGGCGTGGGAAATGACCTGCATTCCCTGGCCCGCAGCGCCCCCGATGCGGAAGGTGATGTCAACGGGCATGGTTGTTTCGCTTAACACAAAGACACAAGGGCATGAGCGGGAGTAACCAAGGAACCAAGAATCCAAGGAACGAACCAACCGCCAAGGCGCAAAGAGCGCCAAGGAATACGGATTCAACACAAGGACACAAAGACACTAAGAGGAAGAGAATCATGAGAATTCACCACCAAGACACAAAGACACCAAGGAACAGCGGCAAGGTGTTTCTGTGGTTGAGCGGTCTGGCGAAGAGCACTGGGTCCCTCGACCACTCGACCACTTGACCACTACTCGTGCCACTTGACCACTATTCTCTTGTCGCCTCATCGGAATCTCTCAATCAGGGCCCGGAACTTGTCGGTCGGAACCGGCTGGTCGATGAGCGGCTTGTCGCGCAGTTGCGGCAGTTGTCGGTCGAGCGCCGGTCGGTCGTTGCGGTAGATGATGCCGCAGGGAATCTTGCTGCCCCACTCGAGGCTGCGCGCGAAGGCCTGAGTCTTGTCGCGCGGGTCATACCCGGGCGTGTCGTTCACATAGTAGACCCGGGATTGGTACCACTTGAACGTATTCACCTTGTTGAAGGTCACACAGGGCTGCAGGATGTCGAGCAGGCTGAAGCCTTCGTGTTGAATCGCGGCAACGATGAGTTCCTTGAGCCGGGGAACGTCGCCGGCGAACCCGCGCGCGACGAACCCGGCTTCCAGCGCCACGGCGAACGCGAGCGGATTGAATGGCGGTTCCGGACTGCCCTGGGGCGAGGTGCCGGTCTGGAACCCGCTCTCGCTGGTCGGGGAGAACTGCCCCTTGGTCAGGCCGAAGACCTGGTTGTTGTGCACGAGGCAGGTGATGTCTGTATTCTTGCGCAGGGCGTGCATCAGGTGATTCGCGCCCTCGGCATACATGTCGGCGTCGCCGCCTTCGGCAATAACGATAAGCCGGTGATTGGCGAGCTTCACGCCGGTTGCGGTGACCAGGGCCCGGCCGTGCAGGACGTCGAAGATGTTGCAGGCCATGTACTGCGGCAGCTTGGCGGCCTGGCCGATGCCTGAGACGAACACGACCTGCCAGGGCTCGATGTGCAGTTCCTCGAGCGCCTGCTTGACCGCCTCGCGGATGGCGAAGTTGCCGCAGCCGGGACACCAGGCGATGTCGTCAGAGTGGTCGAGTGGTCGAGTGGTCAAGGGGTCAAGTGGCATTCCGGTCTAGATTCCGGTTCGGAATTCGCGGATGATCTCGGCCGCAGTGAATGGTCTACCGTCGAACTTGAGGATGGAGTCCGCGATATGCAGTCGAGTCTCGGCGTGTATCAACTGCGCCAGTTGTGCGGTGGCGTTGCCCTCGACCGTAATCAGGCGGCGTGAGCGCGCGGCGCGTTCAGTCAGAAGCTTCGCGGGAAATGGGGCAAGTTCGGAGAGGTGAAGCATGCCGAGGTTGGTGCCCTGAGCGCGAAGGACGTCAACCGCCTCGCGCACCGCGCCGAAGAGAGAGCCGAAGCAAAGAAGCAGGTGGTCATGTGGTCCAGTGGTCAAGTGGTCAAGTGAATCAGGATGCGCGGTCATGCCGTCCAGTTCCTCGCGCATAGGTTCAAGCTTGCCCAGACGGCGGTCCATCATCTGAATGCGGTCGGCCGCAGATTCCGTGATAAGACCGGATGCCGAGTGCTCGTGGCCGGCCGTGACGACAACCTGGTTAGGAGTCCCGGGCAACAGCCGAGCGTAGCCGTCGCCGGTCTGAGCGTAGCGCTGGTAGCTATAGGCCGGCAAGTCGCCCGGCCCGGCGAAGCTCCCAATGTGCAACGCTTCAGGTTTGAGGTCGTCAATCGTGGCATAGGAGTCGCTCAGGAACTGGTCCGACAGGACAATCGCCGGGACCTGGTACTTCTGGGACAAATCAAACGCCTTGCTCGTGAGACGGAATGCCTGCTCAGCGTTGCCGGGAGCGAAGATGAAGCGCGGAAACTCGTCCTGTCCGGCGTGCAATGCGAACAGCAGGTCGGCCTGCTCGGTCCGGGTCGGGAACCCGGTTGCCGGTCCGGGACGCGAGCAGATGACAATGATGATTGGGGTCTCGCTGATGCCGCTCAAGCCCAGTCCCTCTGTCATCAACGCGAAGCCGCCGCCCGAGGTCGCGGTCATGGCCCGGACCCCGGCATAGGAGGCGCCGAGCGCCATGTTGATGCCGCCGATTTCGTCTTCGGTCTGCTCGACGATGATGCCGAATTCCCTGCCCTGCGCCGCGAGGAACTCCATTATCGAAGTCGACGGGCTCATCGGGTACCCGGAATGGAACTTGACGCCGGAGCAGATTGCGCCGAGGGCGATCGCCTCATTGCCGGTCAGAAACAACCGCTTCTGCGTGAGCGGCGGCAGGGCAATCCGGCACGGGCAGCTCGCCTTGAAATACTGCCGGGCGTGGTCAAACCCGGCTTTGGCGCAGGCGAAGTTGGCTTGGACCGCCTGCCCGCCTTTCGCGGCAAAAGCCTCCTGAAACATTGTCTTGAGCTGTTCGAGCGGATAGTCGGTCAGGAATATCAATGCGCCGAGCGCGACGGCATTGAGCATCAGCGGGCTCTTGCCGACGCTCTCCGCGAGCCGGGTCATCGGCACCGGGAAGAGCACGGCGTTTGAGCCGTCCGGGAGCGGGACCGAGTCGGAGTCATCGGCGTCGAACATCGCCACACCGCCCGGGACCAGGCTGGGTACGTGTAGACCCAGAGAATGCTCGTCGAGTGCGATGAGTACGTTCACCGACTCGGATGGGGCAGAGACCGGCGCGTCGGCAACCCGGATTGAACTGGCGTTCTGCCCGCCCCGGATTCGGGACATCAGGTCCTGATTGGCGAATACGTGATACCCGGCGCGGGCCAGGAGCCGACCCAGGGTCGTCGAAATCGACTGCAGGCCCTGGCCGGCCTGGCCGGCAATCCGGAATGTCAGGTCGGTCACGGTTAGAGGATATTCGCGGCACTACAGAAGTCAACTGCAATGCAGCGGCTTGACTAGTCCCTGGCCTTGCTCTAACATGGTATGCGCTTGCGTACGGAGCGATTGCGCATGTTCGCGGGTATCCGCGGGCAGAGTGATCGTGAAAGACAAGGGAGGAGACTGAAGTGTCAAGGTTCTGTCTGGTGACGATGTGTCTAGCGGCGCTGGCCGCGGCCAATCCGGTGCTCGATTCGCTGGTTCTGCATACCGATACCATCGGCGGGACCACCTATGACTGGCAGCAGAGCGGGCCGGCAATTCAGACGGTTGTGAACGACCCGACCTACGGGGTTCATGTCACGTGGATGTACTCCGCGGCGCCGGGCCCTACCTATCCGGACCGGGACAAGCGCTACAACTTCTATGACTATGCAGCCGGAGCCTGGAATTTCACCGACCCGGTCAACTACATGAACTCCGGGGTGAACAGCTTCGGCGGCTACACCGGATATGGTTCGATTGACGTGCATCTACCGACCGGGGTAGCTTACATCAGCGGGCACTATTCGACATGGCCCTCGATTGTGCGCGATGCCGCACCCGGAGCCGGCATCTTCGAGGAGTGCGGCGGGCCGCCGAACTGCAGCGCCTTCGTCTGGCCGGCATCGGCGGTTGATGGCAATGGAATCGTCCACAGCGCCCTGATTGACGCGCCGACGCGCTCAATGCTCTACTACTCGCGGACGGACCCGTGGTGCACATGGTCGACCCCGTTCTACATAAGTACCTCGCCCGCGCTCGACCCGCGCTATCCGTCCCATAACCTGGCCGCGTCGAAACTGTCGAACAAGCTCATCATCTCCTGGACCGACCCGATGGAGAACGATGTCCAGCTCTTCCTGCGCCGGAGCACGGACGGCGGGCTGACCTGGGAAGATCCTTACTCGCTGCCGCCCCCGCCAGCGTTCAGCCCGGGCAGCGACACGACGCCACAATACGATTTGACCGGGGCGTCCATCGCGTTCGACGCGAGCGATGACTGGCACTTGGTGACGACCGTGGCGCCGAAAGTCCAGGACATCACCTACATCATGCCGGCCGAAATCTGGCACTACTGTTCCACTCAGGCACCGCAGTGGAGCCGGGTCCGGCGCGCCGAATGCGATACCCTGCACCTGGCCGCCGCGGTCGGGTACAACGCGCTCTATGCTTGCCGGCCAAGCATCGCGTTCGGCCGTGACAGCCGATGCTTTGTAGTCTGGGAGGAGTTCGACTCGATGAATGTCGAGCCCACGACGGACCGACTGCGCGCTGACATCAAGACGTCACTCTCACAGGATAACGGCGCGAACTGGTCGGACCTCGCCGCTGCGGTTACCTGGCCGGATGAGACGAGCAAGCGCTTTCCGTTTGCGGCGACCTGCGCCCAGGGCGATACGATGCACATCGTGTTTGAGAAAGACCGGATGGCCGGATTCCCGATTCGGAGTGAAGGAACGACGACTGACAACCCGATAGTCTATGTCCGCGCGGTCTGGATGTCGGGAATCGAGGAAGGTTCCGGGGTCAGGGCAAAGTCCCTGCAGCTCAGCGCGACGCCGAATCCGTTCCGGGGCCGGGTGACATTCAGCGCCGTCAACACCGGTTCGGCCTGGCTCGTCATCAGTGACGTGGCGGGACGAAGTGTGCGGGAACTGCCACTGAACGCGCATGCCGGGAGCGCAGTGTGGGATGGCCGGAACTCAACCGGCTTTCGCCTGCCGGCCGGTATCTATTTCTACAGGCTATCCGCAGGCCGCAGTACCCTGCGTGGAAAACTGCTGATGACCGACTAACTGGAACGCAATTCGACAGGGGCCGGGCCTAGGTGCCCGGCTCCTGGTGTTGTGTGCGAGGTTTGAAGCCTTCACCCAGGACTTCGTAGACATCGGTGATGACGACGAAGGCCCGTGGGTCAATGCCTTGGATGTAGCGCTTGATGAACTGGACCTCGCGCTTGGTGACCACGCAGTAGATGACGTCGAGCTGTTTGCCGGTATAGCCGCCCTGGCCGTGAAGCCGGGTGGCGCCCCGGCCCAGGTCGCCGGTGATGGCGCCGACCACGGCGTCGGGCTTCTCGGTGATGACCAGCAGGGCGCGGGCGTAGCTCCAGCCTTCGAGTACGAAGTCAATCACCCGGGTCGAGAGGAAGAGCGCGCCGTAGCCGTAAAGCGCGGACTCAATCGAGTGGAACGACAGGCCGGCGGCCGAGATGACGACGAAATCAATGACCATGATGGCGACGCCGGTCGAGAAGTTGGAGTGGCGGCTCAGAACCTGACCTACGATATCGGTGCCGCCGGTCGAGCCGTTGCCCCGGAATACGACGCCGAGCCCGACGCCGAGCAGGATGCCGCCATAGACCGCGGCAAGAATCTTGTTGCTGGTCACCGAGTGCAGCTTCACGGCGTAGGTGAAGAAGTCAATCATCAGCGAGGAGAGCGCGACGCCGATGATCGACTTGATCCCGAACACCCGGCCGAATTCACGCATCCCCCAGAAGAAGATGGGTACGTTGATGGCGATGGTGACAAGGCCGACCGGGGTCTTGGCGAAGTAGTGCAGGAGCATCGCCACGCCCGAGACACCCCCGGGCACGATCTTGTGGGGAATCAGGAACAGCGCGTAAGCCAGCGCGGTCAACGCGGAGCCGACCGCGATCAAGACGATATCGCGGGCGTTAAGAAGCAGGTTGCGCCGGTTCATAATGTACTGGTCTCAGTGCCCGAGCTACTTCTTCACTTTCTGCGCGTCATGAAGTCTCTCCCTGAACGCCACGTACCGACACATTTCGGCGAGGTCGAATACGACATGCATGTCACGGAAGTAGCTCAGTTTACTGTCGATCTCCTGGGCCAGTTTCGCTGAATCCAGCTTCGGACGGCCGGCAGGGTCGAACTGGCGCAGGAATTCGTCGTTGCGCACGGCAGGGAACGGATGATACTGAACGATGAATTTCCGGTCCATGTCGTGATAGAACAGTGACACCAGCAGGTAGCCTTTCGTGCTGCACTTGGGGCAGGCGAAGAAGTTCACCTTGCCCTCGAGCAGAGCTTGACGCGCGGCCGGGTCCTTGGTCGCGTTGATGGACTTGTGAATCACTACCTTCGAGACTTCCTTGCACTTGGGGCAGGCGAAGTCAATTGTCTCAGTCGCGGTCACTCACTCTCCTTCCTCATTTCCTTCATCCCTTCCTTCCTCAATCCCTAATCCTATCTCACCCAGCTCAGTCGCAGGGCGATGAATACCGCCAGCACGACGAAAACGAGGGCGGGCAGGAAGTTGCCGGCTTTGACGTCTTTGAGCCCGAGCAAGCGGACTCCGATGCCGAGGATGATGATCCCGCCCACCGCGGTGAACTCGGCGAGGTAGCTGGGTGCAACCAGAAATTGTAGCTGCGCCGCGAGCAAGGTCAACAGGCCCTGAACCACGAGCACGGTGATGGCCGAGAACATGACGCCGATACCGAGGGCGGAGGTCAGAATCACGGCGGACGCGCCGTCCATGATTGCCTTGATGAGCAACAGGTTTGGATTGTGCTGCAGACCGTCCTGAACCGAGCCGAGGACGGTCATGGGGCCGGCGCAGAAGAGCACGCTGGCAGTGACGAACCCGGCAACGAATGTACCCTCGGTCGAGGCGGTGAGTCGTTTCAGGCGCTCGGCCAGCCGACCCAGGGCTTCTTCGATGCCGATGAGCTGGCCGCAGACGCCGCCGAGCATGATACTGAGCACAACAATCAGGAACTGCTTTGCTTCCAATCCCATCTTGATGCCCAGGACAATCGTGAACAGCCCGATACCTTGCATCACGATGCGCTGGAGAGGCGACTCTGTTTCAGTTCCGCGCGGGCGAATCACCCGCCGCAGGACCAGGCCGGCAAGGCTGCCGACCATGACCGTTCCGGTGTTGACCAGTGTCCCGATCATCACAGCACCAGGAGCAGCATCTCCAGCGCGAGGCAGAGGCCGGCGATGAGCAGGAACGCGTTCGTCAGGTCGCTGGTTCGGCCGCGTGCATCCTTGAAGAGTTGAAGGTTCTTCTTTGCCAGTTCCGGCTCAGGCATGCGCGTGAGGTTGCCCTCCTCGCTCAGGACGTTCACCGCGTACTGCTGTTCACCGATGGTGTAGACGTCGGGTTCGTTGGTCGCGGCGAAGCGCACGGTTCGGGCCTCGGCCTGCTGCTCCGGAGTCACGCTGTACTCGCCGCTCGGGGTCCGGACCGGCACCAGCCCGAGGCCAGGCACGCGTGCCGTTATCGTGTCGCCGACCAGGAAGTCATGCCGCAGTTGCTGCTGCGAAAGATAACTCAGCACCCGATGCATGAGCGGAACGAAGAGCGCCCGAAACGGCAGGTCATTGTCGGCCAGCGACAGTCCGCTGGCGACGACCATCACCCGGTCCGATTTGCTCTCCAGCAGATAGGGCGTGCCGTCTGAGAATCCGGCCAGCACTTCCGCGTTCTCAGGGCTGAGCCGGGTATAGCGGAAGAAGCGCGGCAGGCTGAAGTCGGCGCGGTCCTTGAACGCTTCCAGTACCGGGTGGCGCGAATCGAGCTTCTCAATGGTGACGAAACCGGTCGGTTTCATCTCGGCGCCGAAGCTCACGTAGCGGGATAGAAAGGACTTGTCTTTCGGTTCGCGGCTGAGCGCGACCAGGACACCGCCGCCCTGCTCGGCAAAGTCGGCGACCCGCTGCCAGTCGAACGCGGTGAGCGAGACCGGGTTGACGAGCGCCACGGCTTTGAATCGCCGCAGGTCAACTGTGCGCAACGCCGGGGAAAGCCGGGTCGTCACCCGAAAGAAGCCGTTTGTGTCCGGGGCCATGGCCCGGCTCAGGTAGAGCGTGTCTTCTGCGGCGTCGCCAACTACCAGCACCGGCAATCGGCTGGGGATGTCGAGTGCGAAGAATCGGCGGTCATCAACCGGTAGAGAATCGGTATCGAGCGCGACCGAGCCGGAATGCGTGCCGGGTTCGTTAAGCTGCCGCTCGAAGTTGATCGTCTTTTCGTCGCCGGCCGGAATCAGGACGGCCCGGCTTTCAGTTGCGCCGCCGGTGCTCAGTGTGATCACGCGTGTCTCGTCCGAGGCCCCGAAGTTACGCACGGTGGACGACAGGCTGAGCGGCTGGCCAGGCTCGGGCAGACGCTCGCGCGAAGCAACCGAGACTACTGCGCAGTTGCGCCAGTCCGAGCTGCCGCAGTCACGAGCGAGTAGAGCATAGGGTTTGCCCTCGATGGCAGGGACCGGGGCCAGGGCGCGGCGCTGAAGGTCGGTGAAGATGACAATCTCCCGGGTCGGCAGAATCGCCTTGTCGAGCAACGCCCGGGCCTGCTCGACCGCGGGCGCAAGGTCCACGGCGAGGTATGACGTCTCGATGCTGTCGACGGCGCGGGCAAGGGATTTCAGGTCGCGTGTGAGCAGGGAGCGGGAAAGCAGGGGAGCGAGAGAGCCGGCCGAGGCGGTTATTATGGCGGCTTCGCTGGTGCCGGTCAGTCGGGCGAGGTAGGTCTTCGCCGCCTGCTTTGCCTGTTCGGCGTAGGCGCCGTATTGCATACTGTAGGAGTCGTCGATAATCAGCACCGCGCTTACCTCGCGGCGGATACCGAACAGGCCCTGCTTCAGGAACGGGCGGCTCAGGCCGAGGAACAGTAAGAGCAGCATCGCGGTGCGGGCGATGAGCAGGAGTACTTCCTTCAGCCGGAGCCAGTTGAACCGCTCGCGCTTGACGTCGCGCAGGAATCGCAGCGATGAGAAGTCCACCCGGCGAAGTCGGATGCGGTTCAACAGGTGAATCACAACCGGCAGCAACGCCAGCATGCTCAGCCAGGCGAGTTTAGGAAGCAGGAAACCTAGCATCTGAGAGAAGTCCCAAATCCCAAATCCAAATTACCAACAAAGCCCCAAGCACCAAATCCCAAACCAGCTGACCGCCTGCAGTCGGGTCCGCGCCTTGTCATTGGGACTTTGGATTTTGTTGGAGCTTGGTGCTTGGTCATTGGGGTCTTCTTTGCCTCATCCGAGCCGACTGCGTTTTTCGAGATAGGAGAACAGCGCCTTGTCGAACGACATGTCGCTCGTGATGGCGTGATAGTCAATCATGCTCTCGCCGCACCGGCGCTCGAAGTCGCGGAAATGCTCGGTCACCGAACGCTGGTAGTCACGGCGCACTACTCTCGGGTCAAGCGTCAGCTCCCGGCTGGTTTCGAGGTCCCGGAGCACGAGTGGGCCCTTGAAGACGAAGTCGCGCTCGTTAGGGTCGAGAATCTGGAAGACCAGTACTTCGTGTTTGCGGTGGCGGAAATGGCGGAGCGCGGCCAGCACCTGTTCCTTGTCGTCGAGCAAGTCCGAAAGGATGATCACCAGCCCGCGGCGTTTGATGCGCTCGGCAAGCATGTGAAACGTCTGGGCAACGTTGGTCTGGCCGCCGGGTTTCGTCTTGTCAATCGTCCTCAGCAATGCCGTGAGATGAGCAGGGGAGGAGCGCGGCGGAATGTAAGTCTCAAGCTTGTCCGAGAACGTGACCAACCCGACCGAGTCCTTCTGCTTCATTAGCAGGTAGCTGAGCGCGGCCGCGATATAGGACGCGTACTCCAGCTTGCTGATGCCCCGGGAGGCATAGGCCATCGAACCGGACGTGTCGAGCAGGAGATAGGCCTTGAGGTTCGTTTCCTCTTCGTACTCACGGATGTAGAACCGGTCGGTCTTGGCATAGACCTTCCAGTCAATCCGCTTCAATTCGTCGCCGGGCATGTAGGCGCGGTATTCGGCGAACTCGACCGAAAAACCCTTGAACGGCGACTTGTGCAGGCCGGAAAGAAAACCCTCGACTACGAGCCTGGCCTTCAGGTCAATCCGCTTCAGTTTGGCGATGACCTCGGGCTTCAGATAGCGCTGGTGCGACTCCATCGGTTATTAGACGCTAATCGCCCGATGATGTCAAGAAGCGGCGGAGCGAATCCCGCACGCATTGACAGAGACCGGCCAGCGGCTATACTTGTATCAGTCTAGAAGAGAGGGACGGCCGACTTGCCCCTCTTCGGGTTGGTGAACGTGGAGAGTGCTTGTACATTCGTGCGATTTCAGGAGGGTAAATGAAGTTTCCGCGTAGACTCATGTGGCTGGCGTCACTCATCGTTTCCTTGTTCGCGCTGCCGGGCTTGAATCCGGCGCGAGCCGGCCTGAACCGGGCCGGTGGCTTGCTCTACCGCGACCCGAGGACTTCCCGCTGGCTGATTCAGGACCGAATCGTTCCTCCGCCCAGACCGTCGGGAGTCCTGTCGTCAGCTGACCTATCTTCGCAGATGCCGCCGGTCGGGAATCAGGGGAGTCAGGGTTCATGCGTGGCCTGGTGCTTCGGCTACTATCACAAGACGCATCAGGAATGGCTGGAGCACGGCTGGGATGTGAGCGATTCCGCACACCAGGTCAGTCCGGCGTACATCTACAACCATATCAACGGCGGCGCGGACGGGGGGGCCTACTTTGACGACGCGCAGACAATACTCTGCGAGCAGGGCGCGTGCAGCATGCAGGATTTCCCTTACAGTCAGTGGAACTGGTGGGACTGGCCGTCCGAGTCGGCATTCGCCCGGGGTATCCTGTGGCGCAGCGACCAGGCGTACTGGATTGACGTGAGCAACGACGCGGGTGTGGCCCGGGTGAAGGCGCGTCTGGACAGCGGTATTACATCCGTGCTCGGAATCAGTGTCTATTCCAACTTCGACAATATCCAGAACTTCAACTACACCTACTGCGCGAGCGAGCGCTACGGCGGCAACCGGGGCGGCCACGGCGTGACGTTTGTCGGATACGACGACAGCAAGGTCACCGCCGACGGGACCGGTGCGTTCAAGCTCGTGAATTCCTGGGGCACGGGTTGGGGCCTGTCCGGGTACTGGTGGATGTCCTATGAAGCAGTGAAAGACAACTACCTGAGCCATGGCGCGGCATACTATGTTACCGACAAGATTGCCTACCAGCCAACGCTGCTGGCCAGGGTTCAGATCATGGATTCGACGCGCGACCAGTTCGGAATCCGGCTGGGCGTGGGCGGGACTTCGGTCCCGCTCTGGACCAAGGACTTCCGCGAGATATACATGTGGCAGCAACAGCGCCGGCCGTTTCCGAATTCGAAGCTCGTGTACGACATGACCGAAGGCGACGCCTACATCGCGAGCGGAGCCACAGATTCGGTGTTTGTGCGCTGCATTGACCAAGCCAACGACGGCTGGGCTGGACGCATTGACTCCTTCTCGGGCGAGTATCTGCCGTGGACGGCGACCGGTGTTTCGCCGGACGTGCCGGTGACGATCCAGGACTACAATGTGGCGGCGTATGCCCGGGCCCGACTGACGGCATACCACGACGTATCGTGCTTCTACTTCGCCGGGTTGCCGACGCTGATGGATTCCGGAACGAGCTACACCCCGGTCTGCTCGATTGTGAATCTGGGGTATGTTTCAGAGGTGGGCTTTCCAGTGCGCGCGCGGGTGGGTACGGCCCCGACCTATTTCTACGACCAAGTAATGACCGCTCCGAGTCTTGCGCCGAACGAGAAGGCCCAACTGACGTTCCCGTCCTCGGCGGTCTGGCAGCGCGGGACGTGGACCGCGAAGTGCTCGACTGAGCGGTCAGTGGACACGGCTCGGTCGAACGACCGGTCTCAGTACTCGGTGGCAGTGCAGGTGCGCGACGTGGGCTGCTCGAAGATCGAGGCCCCATTGGGGACGCTGGACTCCGGGGCAAGCATCACCCCGGCCTGTTCGGTGTCCAACTACGGTACGACGACCGATGGCGGCTACACGGTGCGGATGCTGGTCGGGACTGGGCCATCCTACTACTACGCTGCGACTGCGACGGCGCCGAGCTTGAATCCGGGCGAACGGAGCTATCTTGAGTTCTCGTCGATGGTCGCCACCTGGCCGCGCGGCGGGCCCTACCCAGTGAACTGCTCGACCGAGTTCACCAGCGACGCCAAGAAGAGCGACAACCGGGCGCCGCAGCGAACGGTTACCATCCGGGTGCGGGACGTGGGCTGCTCGAAGATCGAGGTTCCATCGGGGACACTGGACTCCGGGGCAAGCATCACCCCGGCCTGTTCGGTGTTCAACTACGGCACGACGACCGAGGGCAGCTACACAGTGCGGATGCTGGTCGGGACCGGGCCATCCTATCTCTACGATGGTACCGCGACGGCGCCGAACGTGAATCCGGGTCAGCGAGGCTATGTTGCGTTCTCGCCGACGGTTGTCAATTGGCCGCGGGGCGGGTCCTACGCGGTGAGTTGTTCGACCGAATTCACAAGCGACGCCATCCTGAGCAACAACCGAGCGCCGCAGCGAACGGTTTCGGTACAGGTGCGGGACGTGGGTTGCTCGAAGATCGAGTTCCCGTTTGGAACGGTCGATTCCGGGGCAAGCATCACACCGGCTTGCTCGGTCTACAACTACGGCATGACGACTGAGGGCAGCTACACGGTGCGGATGCTGGTCGGGAGCGGACCATCCTATTACTACAACGGTACCGCGACGGCACCGAGCGTGAATCCCGGCGAA
>Ga0315288_10003750_pt1 | contig 19368 bp, 18 predicted proteins | sample YL17G11_20_MG_FD_203454 | JGI IMG/M metagenome (GOLD analysis project Ga0315288, IMG submission 203454) | Sediment microbial communities from Yellowstone Lake, YNP, Wyoming, USA - YL17G11_20 | ecosystem: Environmental > Aquatic > Freshwater > Lake > Sediment | place: USA: Wyoming | collected... | reverse complement strand
ATAACCTGTTTCACATCATCAACACTAAAGAAATGGCGTGAGACATCCAGCATCATTCCCCTGTATGAATAACCGGGATAATCTGTAATCGTGCCTGTTGAGATTTTAAATATTCCTGGTTTATTCGAAATTGTATCTTTTGATACAATTTGCCGGATAGTTTGAATTCCCCTGAATATCCCGGCCGGCTTACTGGCTGCCAGTGCTATCATCTGTTTTGTTATGGTGAGCTTATAGCCTTCTTCTCCGAATTTCTTATCAAGATCGGCTAAAGTAAGATGAATTGTACCTGACCTGGGGTTAGCGGAAGGTTTATTTACCTTCACTGCAAAACCAGTGGCAGGGCTTAGCTTATCAGCAAGGTATTTCGCCATATTGATCATTTCATCAGCTTCACCACTAACAAAAATGACTGTTTTTTTATTCAGTGTGAAATAATCGCCCGTTGTAGTGATTGAAACAGGTTTGGGTATGATGCTTTCCTTTGTGAGGTCAGCAGGTGTCTTTGTCATTGGTTTGCATGAAGTTGGAATGATCATCATTACTGCAATACATAATGCCGGAATAGTCAAGTTTTTCATATTTGTTATCATTTTAATTCTTTAATGGATTATCTGCCCGTTTATTGAATTCTTCCTGAAGTTCTTCCACTGTGTTATTGGTCTTAAGGTACTTTATAAGCACCGCGAGCTGACCGGCTTCGCTTTCGAGCAGGAGTTCCCCAAGTCTTTTGTTGGCCGGAGCCACATCGCTCTCATAATGATTCGGATAATTTGCATACCACCATATTCCGGTATAGCCAAATGGCATCTTGTCGAGTCTTTTCTGATTCAGCCCTGACTGAGAATTTATAGCCGCCTGATCAACAAGGTCGGGTCGTATAACGTACATCATTGAAGTTTCTTCTTCGCCTGCATGACCATCGACCTTGGCCTTTTTCAGTGACTTTATTTCGGGTCCGTTTACAGGATCATTGCCTTCTCTGAACAATACAACAATATAATCTTTCCGGCTGGCGAGCTGCGACTGGCAGAAATACTGAAGGAAATTGTCATTTCCTCCGTGTCCGTTCTTAAGTATGATCTTTTTTAACCCGTTCCTGGAAAGTTCGCCACAGGTCTCTTCAAGCATTTTCCACAACAACTCATTACTGTAAGCAATGGTTCCGGCCTGATGTCTCGCTTCAAAGATCTGGCTTGTGAAATAAGGAGGAAAAACTACTGCATACTCCTTTTTTGCAGCCTGAAATGCGGTTTCCCTTGCTTCAAACATATCAGTGCCAAGGGGAAGATGAGGGCCGTGTTTCTCAATGACACCGATAGGGATTACGCAGACCCCGCCTGCCAGGGCAACGGCCCTGCTAAACTGTGGTGACGTAAGTTCTTCCATTTTAAAAGGTAAGGTTGACTGATTTCCCTGCTGTGCAGATACAAAACAAGTCAGCAATAATGCGGTTAATAAAATATGGATTTTTTTCATAGAAAGGTTTATTAAGATTATTTCATTTGCGGTCTTATTCAATTTTCGCAAGGCGGTATGGCCTTATTTCTATCTTTTTCCAGACAGTATTAACAATATACGGTTCGTTTTCAAGACTCCTGTCAAGGGCAGCTCTGTCGGGAAATTCATATACTATTATCGATCCGATCATTTTTTCATTATCATCAAGGATGGCTCCTCCAAGGAGAAACTCACCCCTCTTTTTCAGAACAGCGATTTTTTCGAGATGATCGGGCCGAACTTTCATTCTTCTTTCAAAAGCTCCCGGATCGGTTCCGTCATAGGCAACAAGTAGAAACTGCATATTGATTAATATTATTTATAAAAGAGACTCTCGCCAAATTTAATCAATAATCAATTGCCGTCGGTTTTAACCGACGGATTTTAAAGGTCTAAATAAGAAGCTCTGCTTACTCAAGAACAGCATTCATTGCTTATATTTGCTATAGGATTATAAGTTAAATTAATGATTTAAACAACAAGCAACCAGTAACCGGCAACCAGCAACAAAGAAATCAGATGCTGAATTTCAAATCAATATTTAATCCTTCCCGTTTTTTTAAAGATCTTAAAAGAAAAGATCATAAACCTGGTTTTGGTGCACTTGATATTTTCAAGTATATAGGTCCTGGTTTGCTGGTAACTGTCGGATTCACCGATCCGGGCAACTGGGCTGCAAATATTGCGACCGGATCTGAATATGGATATTCCCTGTTGTGGATTGTAACTCTCTCAACTGTAATGCTGATAATCCTTCAGCATAACGTGGCACATCTTGGCATTGCAACTGGTCTTTGCCTTTCTGAAGCTGCTTCAATACACATTAAACCGGTGATCACCAAACCGATTCTTTACTTTGCGGTGCTGGCCTCGGTTTCAACATCACTTGCAGAAATTTTAGGAGGGGCAATTGCGCTTGATATGCTGTTTGATGTGCCGGTCAAGATCGGAGCTCTGCTGGTAACCATTTTCGTTCTGATAATGATCCTGACGCATTCATATCAGAAATTAGAAAAATGGATAATCGGATTCGTTTCATTAATTGGTCTTTCCTTTCTCTATGAAATTTTCCTTGTGGATGTCGACTGGGCTTCAGCAGGCATTTCGTGGGTTAAGCCTTCAATACCTGAGGGGTCAATGTTGTTGCTTATGAGTGTTCTGGGTGCGGTTGTGATGCCTCATAACCTTTTTCTTCACTCCGAGATCATTCAGAGCCGTCAATGGAACCTCCGGGATGAAAAGATTATAAAGAAACAACTGAAATATGAGTTTGCGGACACGCTGTTTTCAATGATCATAGGCTGGGCTATCAACAGTGCAATGATAATACTTGCCGCGGCAACATTTTTCAATAAAACCATAAAAGTTGATGAGCTTCAGCAGGCCGACAGCCTCTTAAAGCCCCTCCTCGGAAACAATGCATCAGTAATATTTGCCCTTGCACTTCTTTTTTCGGGAGTAGCTTCTTCCATTACCTCAGCCATGGCTGGTGGATCAATAGTCTCAGGCATCTCCGGCGAACCCTACGACATCAGGGATAACCATACAAAGTGGGGAGTTCTTATTTCGCTTGTGGGAGCCCTGATAATCATATTTTTCATCGGAGATCCTTTTAAAGGACTGATCCTGTCACAGGTATTCTTAAGCATACAGCTCCCCTTTACTGTAGCTATCCAGGTTTATCTTACATCATCGAAAAAAGTAATGGGCAAGTATGCCAACAGTATTTTTTTGAAAATCCTGTTATTGATCATTGCAGCATTTGTAACTTATCTCAATTTCAGACTGCTGTTTTCTTTAGTACTTAATTAAACACATCTAAAGATTTAATCATGGTAATGAAAAAATACAGAACAGGTGTCGTTTTGAGCGGCGGCGGGGCAAGAGGATTTGCTCATCTGGGTGTTCTGAAGGCACTCAATGATTCAGGTATCTATCCTGACGTAATATCTGGAACCAGCGCAGGCGCTCTTGTCGGGGTCCTGTATGCTGACGGATACTCTCCCGAAAAGATCCTTAAAATAATGAACACTACAAGCAAGCTGCATTATATAAGGCCGACAGTGCCCCGGGAAGGTCTTCTTCAGATCTCAGGAATTGAGCGTATCCTTGTTGAAAATCTGAGGGCTAAAAAGTTTGAAGACCTGAAAATACCTCTATTTGTTACGGCCACGGATCTGAACAATGGTGTGGCTGTGTATTTTTCTTCAGGTGAATTGCTTAAGCCGGTAATTGCATCGGCAAGCATTCCGGTACTTTTCAATCCGGTTATAATCAACAAAATCCATTATGTTGACGGTGGAGTTCTCGACAATCTGCCTATTAAACCCATTGAAGGCAATTGCGATTTCATAATAGGGTCCTTTGTAAATCCCACTGGTTATGAAAAAACAGTCACAAGTCTGGTCCAGATTGCAGAACGGACATTTATGCTGAACATGTCGAAAGAGCTTGACGAGAAGGCAAAGAAGTTTGATATTTTCATTGCTCCTCCTGAATTGAAAAATTATAAGATACTTGATCCGGAAAAAGCAATAGAGGTGTTTGATATCGGATACAGAGGAACAATAAGTAAGCTGAAGGATCCGGAAGTCAGGAAGCTTTTATCAGAGAATAGAGCTTTTTGATCTCGGCTTGCCACAACGTATCCTCGGGAGTTTCAAGAATAAGAGGCATATCATCGAATCTGCTGTCGTTCACCACAAACGAAAATGTATCTTCCCCCAGGAATCCGGAACCGATGTTCTCATGTCTGTCAACCCTCGTCCCGAAATCTTTTTTTGTATCATTAAGATGCATTCCTTTCAGATACTGAAAGCCTATTATGTTGCCGAATTTTTTAAATGTCTCTTTGAATCCTGCCTCTGTTTTTACATCGTACCCCGAGGTGTATGCATGACATGTATCAAAGCATACGCCGACTCTTGATTTATCTTCAACCCTTTCAATTATAAAGCTGATCTGCTCGAAAGTGTGTCCAAGATTGGTTCCCTGTCCTGCTGTATTTTCAATCACTGCTGTTACACCACTGGTTTTCTCCAATGTAATATTGATGGATTCAGCGATCCTTGAAAGGCATTCTTCAATTCCGATCTGATTAAGGTGGCTCCCAGGGTGAAAATTGAGCCTGTCGAGTCCCAGGAGCTCGCATCGTTTCATTTCATCAAGAAATGAAGCCCTCGATTTTTCAAGAGGTTCTTTTTCAGGATGCCCCAGGTTTATAAGATAGCTGTCATGAGGAAGAATCTGAAATGATTTATAATCAAGCTTATTGCAGTATTCCCTGAAGGCCGAGATGCTCGCTTTTGAAAGCGGGCCGGAAAACCATTGTCTCTGGTTTTTTGTAAACAGTGCAAAGGCCCTTGCGCCAATTGCATCAGCATTCAGTGGTGCGTTCTGTACTCCGCCTTCAGCGCTGACATGAGCTCCGATATATTTCATATTATTTAAAATAACTTGTTCCATCCCAGCAATGAGTGCACAATTTTTCCTTGGGCAGACCTATTGCCTCAACAAGATCATCAAGCCTTTGGTACATAAGGCTGTCGAGATCGAGGGTTTCGGCAATTTTTGCCACCATGTTTTTATATTTGTCTGTATCAGGATCAGAATATTCATGCAAATCTTCAGTATCACCTTCAAGCTGAAAAACGGCTTTCCGGCCTGCAAGTTCAAGTGGCGTCCTTGACTGCGAAAAATTCAGGAATTCGCAGGGATAAAGAAGCGGCGGACATGCAATTCGCATGTGCACCTCTGCAGCACCCGATTTCCGGAGATCTTTTGTATTGTCTTTTAACTGTGTGCCCCTTACAATGCTGTCATCGAGAAAAACCATTTTTTTCCCCTCAATAATAGCTTTGTTAGGAATCAGTTTCATTTTGGCTACCAGATCTCTTTGTTCCTGTTTCTGCGGCATAAAGCTCCTTGGCCAGGTTGGCGTATACTTGGCATAAGCTCTTTTGTACGGGATCTTTTTCTCATTGCCATAGCCTACCGCATGCCCTACACCTGAATCAGGAATTCCGCAGACAAAATCAGCGTCGACTGTATCTCTCTTTGCCAGTGCGGCTCCGCATCTGCTTCTGCATTCGTCGACATTTATACCTTCATAATATGATGGGGGATAACCATAATAAACCCAGAGAAAGGCGCATATCTGCATTTTATCACCGGGTTTTCTCATCTGTGTGTATCCATCAGATTTAATGTATACTATCTCCCCCGGACCCAGAAAATACTCGGTCTCATATCCGGTGTTTGGAAAAGAACAGGATTCAACCGCAACAGCATAACCACTCTCTTTTTTGCCGATCACGACAGGTGTCCGGCCAAGCTTATCCCTGGCTGCTATTATTCCCGTTTCTGTCAAAATAAGTAAGGAGCAGGATCCTTTGATATTTTCAAACACATTTTCTATCCCGGAAACAAAATCATCCTTTTCACATATAAGGTTTGCAATGACTTCTGTCGGATTAATGTTTCCCTCAAAATTTTCTGTAAAATGGTTCCTGTTATTAAGAAATCTGCTCTCAAGTTCTCCCAGATTCAACAACCTGCTTACTGTAACAATGGCAAATCTCCCAAGATGCGAACTGAATAGAATTGGCTGGGGATCAGTGTCGCTTATAACCCCCATTCCTGAATTTCCCGTAAAACTGCTTAGTTCATCTTCAAACTTATTTCTGAAATATGCATTTTCAAGATTATGTATTGATCGGCGGAATCCTTTTTGAGGAACAATAAAAACCATACCGGCCCTTTTGGTTCCCAAATGAGAATGGTAGTCCGTTCCATAAAAGACATCTTCAACACAACTGACCCTGGAAATTACACCAAAGAATCCACTCATATATTTGAAAATTAATTATTTATAAATATGGGGTTCAATGGTAAATTTAATCATTGGATCGGATTTTATTAATTATTTCAAGGATATTATTATTTTTGCAATATTATTTATCTTAAATCCAAGCAAATAAATGGCAGACACAAACACATTCACTCCGGTAGAACAGCCAAAGAAAAAGAGCGCGCCGATCGCCATGATCTTCACCACTGTTATTCTGGCAGCGGCTTTGATCTTTTTGGTTGTAATGTATTTCGATCAGAAAAATAAAATGATCGAAGTAGAAACAGTTCTCACCCAGGAAAAAGACTCTCTTGCTAATGAACTAAGACTTATGGTGCATGGGTATGATACATTGAAGACGGATAACGATACTCTTATGTCCAATCTGCAGAGGGAGAAAAAAAGAATCCAGCAGCTGTTGTCAATTAATGCCTCAAACGTTCAGCTATTAAAAAAATACAGAGCTGAAATCGGAACAATGAGAGAGATCATGAAAGGTTACATTGTTCAGATAGATTCACTTAACACACTCAACCAGCAGCTTGTAACTGAAAATACGGGAATCAAGAAACAGATATCAGAGGTTCAGAATACAAATGTCGAGCTGACAAAGGCCAAGGAAGAGCTGACTTCAAAGGTTACTGTTGCTGCGGTTATTCAGGCAAAGGATATAAATGCAGTTACGCTTAATAAGAAAAGAAAAGAGACTACCAGAATCAATCTGATCGATAAGCTGAGGATCTGTTTTACCCTTCGCGAAAATCCAATTGCCGCTCCGGGTGAAAAAGAAGTATTCATGAGAGTGATTAGGCCTGATTCACTTGTTATCACATCAAGTCCTGACAATTTGTTCGATTTCAATGGCAACAAACTGGTTTATTCTGCCAGCCGCCTTGTTGATTATATGAACCAGGATATTGAAATGTGCATCTTTCTTGATAACACCGGCGATTTTATTGTCGGCACCTACAGCATTGAGCTTTATCTTGAAAACAATATTATAGGGCGCACAACATTTGCTCTTGCAAAAAAATAATCATTTATCTCCGGGCAGCATAAGCTCGGATATTATATTATCGGAAATCATTTTACCCTGGTTCGTAAGGACCAGGGTTTTATTTTCCTGTTTCATCAGGCCGTAATTGATCAGCTTTCCTGAGATATTTACAACATAATCATACCCTTCCTTATCAAAGGTCCTTTCAACATAATCAAGATCAATGCCCCACATCGTTCTCAGGGAGGTCATTATATATTCGTTAAACCGGGTTTTCTTATCAAGCTCCTCCCGTTCAACCAACAAAGATCCTGAGTTTACAGACTTAATATATTTTCTAACATCGCGGACATTCCATTGACGCGAATATCCGTTGAATGAATGAGCTGATGGTCCCAGTCCAAGATAACTGACCTGCTTCCAGTAATTTGAATTGTGGATTGAGAAATACCCTGGTTTCCCGAAGTTTGAAACTTCATAATGAACAAATCCAGCCGCCAAAGCCTTATCAATAAGCAAATGGAACTGAGCACTGCTCTCCTCCTCATCTATTTCTGACAATATGCCTTTTTCTTTCATTTTGCCTAATATTGTTCCGTGCTCAATCGTCAGATGATAAGCTGAAAGATGTTTAATTTCGTATGAAAAGCTTTTATCAAGATTCGACAACCAGTCGGCTGAGGTCATGCCGGGAAGTCCGTAAATCATGTCAATTGTAACATTCTCAAATCCTGCCTTCAGGGTTTGTTCAAGAGCAGCTGCTGCCTGGGCAGCATTGTGGCGCCTGTTCATCAGCTTGAGATCTGAATCCTTCCATGATTGAATGCCCAGGCTTATTCTGTTTACGGCTGAATCTTTAAGTCCCCTCAGATAATTTTCATCAATATCATCAGGATTCATTTCAATTGTTATCTCGCAATTTTCATCAACTCTGAAGAGTTTTCTGATATTGCTGAGAATAGTATTAATTTCTTCCGGCATTAAGACCGATGGTGTTCCGCCTCCTAAATAAATGGTTGAAACAATTTCGTTTCCGAGGTATTCTTTCCGAATAGCTGCTTCACTTATAAGAGCATCGATAAAAGATTTATTTTCGGATTTCGTTATAATATGGTAAAAATCGCAGTATGAACACAACTTCTTACAAAAAGGGATATGGATATAGATGCCTGCCATTATGATTTGATGAATCGTTTAAAATTATAAAGAAAATATCATTCTAATGCCTAAATTTGCCCCAAACTGATAAAATGATAAAGAAGAATAAGTTTTCAGTACTCATTTCACTTGTCATACTTTACCTGAGTCTTGCCAACGCCAAGACATTTGAAAGTGTTGGATTTTTTGAGATCCCCTATCTGGATAAATTCGTACACTTTGGCCTCTATTTTTTGTTTATGGCGGTCATAATACTTGAACACAGGAACTCATTTTCCAATACCAGGCAGATAATTATAGTTGCTCTTATTCCAGTATTTTTCGGAGGAATTATGGAGCTGGCTCAGGCGGGATTCACTGAAACACGGAAAGCTGATATTCTGGATATTATGTTCAATACTGCCGGAACTGCATCTGCTGTATGCATATGGTTGTTTTATGAACCATATTTTAAAAAAATCAGATAAATATATTGTTTGAGCCGCTTGCCGTATTTGCAAGTTCTGCTATCGTTTTCTTCTTGAACAAGTTGTTAATATTTGCCCTGATCTTTGAATAATCATCATGAACCGGACATGTTTTCCTGCTTTTCTTCACTTTAGAGCATGATCCGTCGTGTATAAGGCAGTTTTTAAAAAGAGCTTCCCCGTCAATGATCTTTATAACGTCCAGCACCGTTATTGAGTCCGGTTTCTTTGCAAGAGAAAATCCGCCATTTGGTCCTTTTACTGAATTCAGGATTTTATGCTTCGCCAGCTGTTGCAGAATTTTCGCCATAAAAGGCGCCGGAAGCCCCAGATCGCCTGATATTTCTTTTATTCCAATATTGTTTTTTTCCGGGTATCTGCTGGCCAGGTATACAACAGCACGTATTCCGTATCTGCATGAATTTGAAATCATATCAATACATTTTTAACGGGATCTTTTCGATGCGCCTCTTATGACGGCCTCCTTCAAATTCTGTTTCAAGGAATGCCCTGACAATCAGCAATGCTTCGGAATCATTAATAAATCTGGCTGGCAAAGCACATATATTTGCATCATTATGTTTCCTGGCCAGACGGCTTATCTCTTCATTCCAGCATAATGCACTTCTTATTCCCTGATGCTTGTTAACTGTCATGTTTATTCCGTTTCCTGTTCCGCATATTGAAATTCCAAGATCAAATTCACCATTTGAAACTGCAATTGCGAGAGGGTGACCAAAATCAGGATAGTCATCCGTTTCTTCATAGTGATAGCATCCCAGGTCTTTTAATTCTGTTTTATTCTTAATCAGATATTTTATAATTTTCTCTTTCAGGTAAAAACCTGCATAATCAGAAATGATTGCTATTTTTCTGTTTTTCACCTTTACTATTTTTGAGCTTCCAATTATTCGCAAATTAATATAATTGCCCGGTTATAAGAAAATAATATGTTTTTATCTTTTTTATGATTGTTTCAAATCATATATCCCCGTCTATGCGTATTATTTAAATGAATAATGTTAACTGCGTGTAAAATTCCTGTTCTTTATTAATTAAATATACCTATTTATTAACCATTGATGGTGATTTGGACCTTAACTCAACTTTTATTGAAAAGTTATAATTAAAGAAAGTCAACCTATAAACTTTTAATGAACAGTAAAACTTATATTTTTGTCATGATACCTATATTGGTAACCGGAAGTTAACAGCTGTTAATCTTTTTGCTAAGTAATTGGTATTCAAAAATGGTATGTTTTTTGAGTTGTTGAAAAGTTGTTTATCTGTTAATGATTATTAAAATTAAAAGAGAAATCTGTTTTTTGTTTCAACACAATTAACAGGATATTATAAGTATTATAAATAATTAAAATTTTAATAGTTTATAAGAATAATATATAACTATTGATAATTTGATGGGAATTAGGTTTTCGGGTAGTATTTTTACAGTTGGGATAAAAAGTAATGAATATAAAGGATAAAATAGATTATGTTTCTGAAATCAAAAGGCTGAAACAAAAGAAGAACGCAATAATACTGGCTCATTATTACCAGACAGGTGATATCCAGGACATTGCTGATTTCGTAGGCGACAGCCTTGCACTTTCCCAGAAAGCTGCCTCAAATGATGCAGACATCATTCTGTTTGCTGGTGTAAGATTTATGGCGGAAACGGCAAAAATACTCTCACCAGGAAAGAAAATACTTCTTCCTGATATGAATGCTGGCTGCTCACTTGCTGACTCATGCAAGCCAGAGGATTTTAAGAAATTTCTTGAAGAAAATCCGGGAAGGACTGTTGTAACTTATGTCAATACAAATGTTGATATTAAAGTTTTATCTGACATAATATGTACTTCCTCAAATGCGGTTCAGATAATAGAATCGCTTCCTGTTGAAGAAAAGGTAATTTTTGCTCCTGACAGAAATCTGGGTAATTATATCCTGAGTAAAACCGGAAGAGATATAAAAGTATGGAATGGATCCTGTCATGTACATGAAGAGTTTTCTCTTGAAGCAATACTAAAACTAAAAGAAGAAAATCCTGATGCAAAAATCATAGTTCACCCTGAATGTGAACTGCCTGTAAGGATGGTTGCTGATTTTATCGGATCAACGACAGCCCTTCTTAAATTTACAAAAAAGGATGATGCTGCCAGTTATATAGTTTGTACTGAATCTGGCATCATACATCAAATGAAAAAAGAAAATCCTTCAAAGAAGTTTATTCCGGCTCCTCCCAGAGATTCAACCTGCGGATGCAGTGAATGCAGCTTTATGAAACTGATAACCATGGAAAAAATTTATAAATGTCTGAGTGATGAAAAACCTGAGATAATTATCGATCACGACATTCTTAAGAGAGCCCGTAAGCCAATAATCAGGATGATGCAAATATCTGAAAAACTCGGTCTGTAAAAATGAAAAAAACGTTATTTATAATTGTTATTTTATTAACAGGACTTTTTCTTTCCGGACAGACAGGAAATAATCCACAGGATGGCTATCAGGTCTTCAGATATCCAAACGGAACAGTTTCAAGCGAGGGTCTGTTGAAAAACGGTAAACCTGAAGGTTTCTGGAAGAGTTATTATGTGACCAGTATAAAGAAATCAGAAGGAAAATATACAAATTTCCAGCTTGATAGTATCTGGGTATTTTTTGACCAGACCGGGGACACCATCGAAAAAATAAATTACCTCTTCGGTAAAAGGAACGGATATTCATATAAATATAAAAAAGAATCTTCTGCAGGTCTTTATATATCTTCAAAAGAGCTCTTTGCAGGTGACAGGAAAGAAGGAACCGCTTATTTCTATTTTCCGGATGGTAAAATACAACAGACTGTTTCCTACAACAATGGTAAAAAAGAGGGACTGTCAAAGGAACTGGACAGAAACGGAATGGTGATAACCCTGCTGGAGTACAACAACGATTTCCTGATAAGCAGGGAAAGAATCAACAGATCCGACAGCAAAGGTTTAAAACAGGGAGTATGGAAAGAATTCTATCCTGACGGAGGCGTAAGATCGGAGAAGAATTACAGGGACGATCAGCTGCATGGGTATTTCAAGGAATACGATAACAAAGGCATACTTGTACTCACGATGCTGTATGACAACGGCTCAATAGTAAAATCAAAAGTTGAGGATGAACCGGATATTGAAATAGAGAACAGATATGATCAGAATAACAAGCTGATATACAGCGGCCCATTCAGGAATAAGGTTGCTGTGGGTGTTCACAGGGAATACGGACTGGATGGAAAAGTCAAAAACGCATTCGTTTATAATGATAACGGTCTACTTATTTCTGAAGGTATTGTTGACGAAGGGGGAAAATTCAACGGAAAATGGAAAGATCTTTATCCCGACGGTAAAACACAGGACGAAGGACAATTTACCGACAGCAGGCGCTCAGGTGTCTGGAAGTTCTATAATAATGCCGGGAACATGGAACAGACCGGATCATATAATAACGGCCGTCCGGATGGTCTGTGGAAATGGTACTATGAAAACGGAACCCTGCTAAGGGAAGAGGAATATTTCCAGGGACAGCGTGACGGAACATATACCGAATATTCACCAACAGGTGAAATAATTGCGCAGGGAGTGTATACCGACGGTGAGAAAAACGGCGAATGGAAATATAAGTCTGGCGACAATACCGAAGAAGGTAAATATATAGTTGGTTTGCGCGACGGATTGTGGAAATCGTATTACCCTGACGGCAAAATAAAGTTCAAGGGAAATTATCTCCAGGGAAATCCCGACGGCCAGCTGACTTACTATTATGAGAACGGGCGGCCCAGGGAGGAACAATTTTACAGAATGGGAATCAGACAGAAAACATGGAAGAAATATAATGAGGAAGGGGTTCCCGAATTAACAATTACATACAGAGATGATGTTGAAGTCAGCATTAACGGGGTTAAAATAAATCTTCCCGAGAGTGACATGAAACTCATTAAATGATATAAGTTTGGGCTGTTGAAAAAGATGAGGTTTACCCCCAACCCCCCAAGGGGGGCTTTATAAACTTCAGTAAATCAATAAGTCCCCCCTGGGGGATTTAGGGGTGAAAAGACAGATGAGGACTTTTTCAACAACCCAAAACCGGTAACTACTTTCTAACAGATTTTGTATATGGATGAAAACTTCGATATAAGGAAGGAACATATAACGGAAAGTGATCCGGAATTTGAAAAACAACTCCGGCCCGTCACTTTTGATGACTTCAAGGGACAGAAGCAGATTATAGATAATCTTGTTGTTTTTGTCACTGCTGCAAGGCAAAGAGGTGAATCACTCGATCATGTATTGCTTCACGGTCCTCCCGGACTTGGAAAAACGACACTTGCGGCAATAATATCCAATGAGCTTAAAGTCAATCTCAGAGTCACTTCCGGCCCCGTACTTGACAAGCCCGGTGATCTTGCCGGATTGCTGACAAACCTTCAGGAAGGAGATGTCCTCTTTATAGATGAAATTCACAGGCTGAGCCCTGTTGTTGAGGAATATCTTTATTCTGCAATGGAGGATTTCCAGATAGATATAATGCTGGATAAGGGACCCAGTGCACGATCGGTTCAGCTTACCCTTAATAATTTCACTCTCATTGGGGCGACAACGCGCTCCGGATTGCTCACAAGCCCGCTCAGGGCAAGATTCGGCATCACTTTTCACCTTGAGTATTATGATCATGATGTTCTTACCGGAATTGTAAAAAGATCAGCCGGTATTCTCAATGTTAAAATCGAAAATGTTGCGGCCGTAGAAATAGCAAAACGAAGCAGGGGAACACCAAGAATTGCCAATGCACTTCTCAGGAGGATCAGGGATTTCGCCCAGGTAAGGGGCTCAGGGAAAATAGACCTTGAAATAACCCGTTACGGTCTTAAAGCCCTGAATATCGATCAGCACGGTCTTGATGAAATGGATAACAGAATCCTTACTGCCATTATCGACAAATTTGGCGGTGGCCCCGTAGGTTTAAACACCATATCAACTGCAGTAGGGGAAGAAAGCGGAACCATTGAGGAAGTATATGAGCCTTTCCTTATCAAGGAAGGATATCTTAAACGCACTCCACGCGGGCGCGAAGCCACGGAACACGCATACAGGCATCTTGGCAGGCAATTCCGCCGCGACCAGAACGGAACACTGTTCTGATTTATATTCTGGTCAGAACGTTGCTGATCATCTCAAGTCCCTTCTTATTAATGATCCTGATTTTCCTTCCGTTCAGCTCGACAAGCTTATCAGCTTTAAATTCTGACAATAATCTTATTACGGATTCAGTAGCTGTTCCGACAATATTGGCCAGCTCCTCGCGGGTAAGCGAGATATTCAGATAGTTTTGTTCATCGATGCCAAAATCATTGACAAGGAGAAGAAGTATTTCTGCCAGTCTTTCCCTTACTGTTTTCTGTGCAATGTCGGTTATAAAGGAATTTGCTTCCCCAAGTTCATGACAGGCAAGTTTTAGCAGTTCCAGAGCGTATGACGGGTTTGTTTTAATGAATGAGATCAGGATCTCTGAAGGAATGAAACAAACCTGGCAATCTTCAATCACTTTTGCCGAAGTACAGGCCGCCTCGTTGCTAAGGACACTCCGGTATGCAATAATTTCACCTGCCTTCGCAAACCTGATTATCTGTTCTTTGCCGTCAAAACCTGTTTTGTAAACTTTGATAATACCGCTGTGAATACAGTAAAATCCGCTTATACGGTTTCCCTCCTGGTAAAGAATGTCGCCCCGTCTGTATTGCCTGAAATCCTTTTCGAAGTTGATCATCTCAACTTCTCCAGCAGTCAGGTGTTTGAAGATCGAACCTGTTTCAAGTGCGCATTTATCACATAATGGAACATGTATATCATGCTGTTTCATTTCTTACCTGTTACTTTAAAACAATAACAATACCATAAAATTTATGTTCAAAGTGATTTATAAAGCTGTTTTAAACTGATCGAGAAATCTCAGGTCATTTTCAAAATAAAGACGCAGGTCATTAACCTGATATTTAAGCATTGCGGCACGCTCGATTCCCATTCCGAAGGCAAATCCTGTGTATTTCTTGCTGTCAATGTTGCAGGCCTCGAGCACATTCGGATGCACCATGCCGCATCCAAGCACCTCGAGCCATCCTGTATATTTGCAAACATTGCAGCCTTTTCCGCCGCAGATAGCACAGCTTACATCCATTTCTGCGGAAGGTTCGGTGAAGGGGAAATACGAAGGACGAAGCCGTATCTGCGTTTCCTTGCCGTAAAGCTCCCTTGCAAAGAAAAGCAGTGTTTGTTTTAGATCCGCAAAAGAGACATTTTCATCAATATAGAGACCTTCAATCTGATGAAAGATACAGTGAGCCCTTGCCGAAATCGGCTCATTTCTGAAGACCCTTCCCGGAGAGATTGTCCGGATAGGAGGTTTCTGGGTTTGCATAACCCTTACCTGAACTGAGGAGGTATGCGTCCGGAGAAGTATATCATCAGGATTTGAATCTTCCGCAGAGTTCCTGTATATGTAAAATGTGTCCTGCATATCCCTGGCAGGATGCTCAGGCGCAAAATTCAGCTTTGTGAATACATGATCATCATCTTCAATCTCAGGTCCTTCCGACACAGTGAATCCAATCCTCGAGAAAATATCAATAATTTCCTTTCTTACTATTGAAATGGGATGCCGAGATCCTGAAGGATATGGAAACGCAGGCCTTGTAAGATCATTCTCACCGGCTGTATCTTCTTTGGAATCAAGCTCTTGTTTTAACGCATTGTACCTGTTATGGACCGTCTGCTTAAGCTCATTAAGTTTCTGGCCGACCTCTCTCTTATGCTCTGCTGATATTCCCCTGAACTCTTCGAATAATTCTGTTATAAGCCCCTTCTTGCTCAGATACTTAAGCCTTAAAGACTCAAGATCTGAAAGTGTATTAACTTTAATTGAAGAGATTTCCTCAAGCAGATTTTGTATTTTGTCAAGCATTTCGGTCTCGTTTAAAATCAGCTCCTGTTATTTGCTGACCAGTTTCATTTTAACAATCTTAATATCATTTATTGGTTTATCTGCCGTATTGGTCTGAGAGGCAGCGATCCTTTCAACGACTTCAATTCCCTCAATTACTTCGCCGAACACGGTATAAGTACCGTCAAGACGAGGTACTCCGCCGGCATTCATGTATGAATCAATCTGATCCTGCGAGAATTTGAACTCACCGGTAGTGGTAAGGTATTCAAACATTTTCATTGACGCACGCTCCTGTATTTCACTTTCCTGAAGAGGCGTCCCGGTTAACCGGGCGCTGTCGGCAGTCTCTTTTATCAGCCTGCTGAAAAGAGTCTGTTTGATGTTACTGTTGATCCTGTCTTCTGCGGCTTTCACTTCGGCTTCAGTCTGTTTTTTGCCCTGTACGATGTAAAACTGAGTCCCCGATGAACGCATTTCGGGATTTACATCGTTTCCTTCCCGCGCTGCAGCCAGAGCTCCCTTCTTATGATAATATTCCCTGTGGAATTCGGCCGGAACTGTATACTTATCGAGTGTATCAAGCTGCTCTTTTGTCAAGCCCGTCCTGGTAGCCGGATCTCCTGCCTGTATCATGAAATCCTTAATTACACGGTGAAATAAAATTCCATCATAGAAACCCATATTTACAAGTTTGATGAAATTATCTCTGTGAATAGGTGTGTTGTCGTAGAGCTTTACTTTAATATCGCCCGATGTGGTTTTAATCAGGACCATTGTATTTTCATAACCCCCGGGGGCATTGCATGAGATTAGCAGGAAAATAATTGAAAGGGAGATAAAGTGTCTGGCTGCTGTGTTCATGAAAATTGAATTTTGGTTAATAACGTTCTGCAAATCTGACGGCAAAGATATTTAACTTTGCCCGATCATGAAAGAAATGGTTTTCAAATTGAGTGTTTTTAATAAGGTTGCCTTTCAGAGCAGGAAATGAAATCTATTGGATTATTCTAAAAATAACTTCATAAAGTGAATGAGGTCAGAACGTTAGCGAAGCAAACGGCTATCTATGGTTTTAGTACGGTAGTTCCAAGATTCCTGAACTATGGTATCGTAACTTTTTTCTATACAAGGATATTCACCAAAGCTCAGTACGGAGTAATTACTGAACTATATGCCTGGATGGTCCTTCTTCTGATAGTTCTTACCTATGGAATGGAAACCGGATTTTTCAGGTTCTCGCAGAACAAAGACAATTATGAAAAAGTTTACAGCACAACCCTTCTGAGCCTTCTTTTTACTTCTTCAGCGTTTCTGATTCTTGTAAATATTTTCATCGGACCGGTTTCAGCAGCATTTAATTATAAGGATAACCATGACTATATTCGGATGTTTGCAGCAATTGTTTCAATTGACGCATTTGCAGCTATTCCTTTTGCAAGATTAAGAAGAGAGAGCCGGCCCGTGCTTTTCAGTATAATAAAGATAGCCAATGTGGTAATCACTTTAATTGCGGTCGTGTTTTTATTGGTAATTGCACCCGGATTATACGAAAAAAGCCATGGATGGTTCAGGCAGGTATATGACCCGGGATTTGGGGTCGGATATGTCTTTTTAGCCAATCTTATTGGCAGTGCATCAACTCTTTTAATGCTTTTGCCTTTTATAATTATAACGAAGCCCGTCTTTGACAAGATAATATGGGCGAAGATGATGAATTATTCTTTTCCGCTCCTGATTACAGGTCTCAGCGGATCAATAAATGATACTCTCGATAAAGTGATACTGCGAAGAATGACCGGCGAAGAGTCAGGCCTTGCAACAGTTGGAGAATATGGTGCCGGATATAAAATTGCTGTTCTGATGGCATTGTTCATTCAGATGTTCCGGTTTGCGGCCGAACCTTTTTTCTTTGAAAGGGCCAAATATGGAAATGCAAAGGAAACTTATGCATTCGTAATGAAGTATTTTATTATTATAATGCTGTTGGTTTACCTGGGAATTAATTTATATATATCAGGATTTCAGTTGATTATTGATAAGGATATGAGAGGCGCCATAACTGTTGTACCTATTGTGGCGATGGGATACCTGTTTTATGGCATTTACATTAACCACAGTATCTGGTACAAGATTAACGACCTTACAAGATTTGGAATCTATATTACACTTATCGGAGCGGTTATCACTGTCCTGATAAATGTATTATTCATCCCGGTTTACGGTTATATGGCTTCAGCATGGGCTCACGTTGCATCCTACGGATCAATGATTATTATGTCATTTGTTTTTGCTGAAAAAAGATACAAGGTTAATTATGACATGAAGCAGTATGTACCTTATTTTCTGTTGGCAATTACTATGGTTACATGCGGACGGTATTTTAAATATCCGGGCATTGCTGCAGAACTTATTATTAATACAGTTTTAATGCTTATTTTTATCGGATATGCTCAGTATAAGGACAAGTTGCTGAGTGTATTTCTCAGCCGCAAAAGAAAATGAAAAAAATACAAATATTAGTGTTGATATTGACTGCAATACTGTTTCAGGCGTCATGCAGTAAAAAGTTAATCCCGGGATTAAAAGCAGGCAGGGAATATGATGTATCGGCTTTTAATTACCTGTATGTCGATGCTGTAAGAATGAAGCTTATGGGAAACCTGGGCGATGCCCTTAAATATTTTGAGCAATGCCTGATTCTTAATCCTGAAAGCGACGCAACATATTACCAGATGGCACAGATAGTGCTAACCAGCGGAGACCTGGTGAATGGGAAGAAATACATTAAAAAGGGCTGTGAGATACAACCGGGTAATCTCTGGTATAATATGCTGCTGGCCAGTATTTACCACCAGCAAAACAACCTCGACAGTGCAATAATCTGTTATGAAAGAGCTGTTAACGCTTATCCCGAAAAAGAAAATCTTCAGGTTTCTCTTGCAAAATTGTATTCACAGAACAGGAATTATGACAAGGCGCGTAATCTGCTTAACAAACTGGATGAAAAATATGGAGTCAGCGAGAGTACAACCCTTTCTCTTGTTGAAAATCTGATTGATGATGAAAAATTCAAAGAAGCCAATGATAAGATCCAGCAACTTCTTGTTCAGGATCCCGATAATATTGTATTTAATGGATACCTGGCGGAAATTTACCGGCATGAAGGCAAGCCAGAAAAGGCCAAGGAGGTTTACAATCAGCTGATAGCGCGAAATCCTGACGATCCGGCAATACAGTTGTCGCTTTGTGAGTTTTTACTGTCTGAAAAGAATTATGATGAATTGTTTGATCTTCTCAATATTGTTTTGATGAATGACAAAATCACCAAGGAGGAAAAGATTTCGTTGATAGCGGAGCTGATTGAAAACGAAGATATTAGCAAGGAGCATGGTAGAAAAATGGAACTTGCAATCATGATCCTTGAA
>Ga0315288_10003746_pt1 | contig 19381 bp, 17 predicted proteins | sample YL17G11_20_MG_FD_203454 | JGI IMG/M metagenome (GOLD analysis project Ga0315288, IMG submission 203454) | Sediment microbial communities from Yellowstone Lake, YNP, Wyoming, USA - YL17G11_20 | ecosystem: Environmental > Aquatic > Freshwater > Lake > Sediment | place: USA: Wyoming | collected... | reverse complement strand
TTTAGTGGCGGTGATCGTCTCTACCGCGGATTCATTTTTGCTTGTCCCCTCGACTAACATCATGCGGGATTTTTATCAGAGATTTATTAATCCAGAAGTTTCTCAAAGAAAGATGGTCCTCTACTCCCGGATAGTGGTTATTCTTTTGGGAGTAATTGCTTTCTTGCAAGTGAAATTCTTCACCACTGTTTTGGCTATGGCTCTTTATGCTTATACCATGTATGGCGTGGGAATCACACCCGCAACGCTGGCGGCATTCTTTTGGAAAAGAGCGACTCCCACAGGCGGAGTCTGTTCCATAGCATCTGGAATGATCGTCACCATCATCTGGGAGCTTCTCAAGCAACCTTGGGGAATTCCTACGGTTTATCCAGCTTTGGTGCTATCTTTGTTCAGCTTAATATTTGTGAGTCTTATCACTCCCAAACCAGAAGAGGAAAAGTGGAGACCGTTTTTCCCAACAGATGAAACAGATAAAAAGCTAATGACGAATGACTGACTTGTGGTGAGCTTATCGAACCATGACGAATAACGAATTCTGAATCTAAGAATTCTGAATCTAAGGCGATAAGTAGGGGTGGAGCTTCAGCTCCACCCTCAGATTGGCGAACCTTAAGATTCGCCCCTACTGTTACCAAGGAGATTTGAGATATGACAAGAATTTGCATTTTTTTCATTGTCTTATGTCTCGTTTTTTCATCATTTTCTAACTGTGCGAGGAAAGATATGGAAGATTCAAAGTTCAAAGCATTAGTGGATGAGTTTCTAGAGGGTTCTTATCAAGCTAGTCCGGTCTGGGCAACTTACGTCGGAGAACACAAATATGACCTTCTGATGGATGACTACTCCATAGAGGCTATTCGGAATGATATTTTACGGCTCAGATTGTTTGAAGACAAAATGAAATCTGTCGACACCTTGAAGCTAAACTCCATCCATAAGGTCGATTACAGGATTTTAGAGAATCAAATCAGCGATCAGCTATTCCACCTTGAAGTATTGAAGCCCTGGGAAAATAGTCCGGTGATGTATAGCTATCTTATCGGAGGTTCTATCAACTCTTTAATCTCACGGGATTTTGCTCCTTTAAGAGATAGGCTAAGAAGCGTTTCGTTCCGGCTCAAACGCTTGCCCGTTTTAGTAAGACAAGCCGAAGCCAATCTTAAGAATCCACCGGAGATTCAGACCAAGACTGCTATAAGGCAAAATCAAGGGAATATAAGCCTGATTAAAAATGATTTAGCTAAACTGTTAGATCAAGCTCCAGATATGAAAGATAGCCTCTCCGAGCCAATGGATCAAGCTATCAAAGCGCTGGAGAGCTATCAGATGTTCTTGGAACAAGACCTGCTTCCCCGATCCACAGGAGATTTCAGATTGGGCAAAGAGCGTTTTGAACAAAAGTTAAAATATACCTTGCAGTCAGATCTGTCTCCAGAGGAGATAGTGAGAAGAGCTGAGCAGGAGTTGATCTTTGTGCGTCATCGAATGTTCGAGCTGGCTCAACCCTTACATGCCCAGATGTTTTCCAATCATAAACATAAGCAGACCGAGATGGAGCTGGAAAACGTAATCATAAAGGAGGTTTTGGACTCAATCGCCTCGGATCATCCGACCCCAGACGAGCTTCTAACGGTCTGTCGCAGAAATTTAGAGGAGATTACCGAATTCGTCAAACAAAAAGATCTGGTGGACTTAACCGGAATCAATCCCTTAGATGTCGACTGGGAGCCTGAATTCTCACGCGGAGTAGCCATAGCTGGATTGGATTCTCCCGGACCATTGGATAAAAATTTAAAATCCTTCTTCCGGGTTTCTCCTGTGCCGGAGGATTGGACCGAAGAGCAGAAAGAGTCTTATCTTCGGGAGTATAATAATTGCATGTTGAAAGAGCTTACCATTCATGAAGCCATGCCCGGGCATTATGTGCAGGGCTTTTATGAAAATCAGTTTCCGTCGATATTACGGTCGATCTTTGGCTCAGGACCTTTCGTGGAGGGATGGGCGGTTTATGCGGAGCGAATGATGATTCAAGCTGGCTATATGAATTATGATCCCCGGATGGAGCTAACCCAGCTTAAGATGTATTTAAAGGCGGTCATCAATGCCATCCTCGATACCAAAATCCACACCCAAGGTATATCCCAGGAAGAAGCTGTAAAGTTTTTGACGGAGGAAGGATTTCAGGAACGATCCGAAGCTGAAGGCAAGTGGGTGAGGGCTTCTCTAACTTCCACCCAGCTTTCCACCTATTTTGTCGGATTCCAGGAGATATTGGATTTGGAAAAAGCTTATCGACAGAAGGTCGGAGATAAATTTTCTCAAAAGGAGTTTAATCAAAAACTCTTAAGTTATGGCGCTTCTCCGGTGAGGATTCTGAAGGAAATCATTTTATCCGAAAATCCTTCCCCGGAGGTAAAGGAAAAGTAAATGTAGTGACTCAATTTATAAGACGAACTTCGAACGAAGGTTGCACGGACATCCAGACGGATACGTTCGAGTGCTCGACTGGGAACCCCCGCTCGAATCAAGATACGAAGAATAGCAACTATCGATTTTGTTTTTCTACTTCATCCAGTTTAAGCTTGGCTTCCTCCAGCATCTGGTGGATCAAAAGATAATTATGCCCACCCAGACTGCCGTCTTTTTCAACCAGTGTCATCCTGGTTACGGAATAGTCCAAAGCTCTTTTTACAGCTTCTTCTTTTTCTGCATTGCCTTTCGTGCCTTTAGAGTCCACCCAGTCTTGTTTTTGTCGCTCAATTATTTCTTTTAACAAGATCATCTGATCGGTTATCTCTTTTTGCCATTGAGATAAAGTGTCTGAATAGCTTGGGTTATGGCAGTTTTGGCAAGCGGTCTTTACTATCTCCGCAGTTTTACCCTGCTCCAGCTGACCATGACAGTCTGTGCATTTCAAAGAAGACATAACCCCAGGGATGGATTTATAATCCAGCACTCCTTCTCCGGAAAGAACCTGGGATTGAGTATGGTGACAGTCCCCGCAATTCTTCCCCTCCATGGGATGATGACAAGAGAAGCAGTCCATCTTCGGATCGATCGCAAACATCCCGTCTTTAAGCTGGTGACACAGAAGGCAGTCTAAGCCTTGCTCTGAGGAATGAGGGGCGTGCTGGAAATCGACGTTTTCATACGCCACTGCTTGAGCCGGACCTTTTCCATGACAGTTGGCGCAATTGATGCTCTGGTCCGGATGGTGACAGGATCTACAGTCATTAAGTTTCAGAATGGTCTCCCCATGCTTTCTCTGGTTAGAATGGCATCTTTCGCAGGGAAGCTGAACTTTCAACAGATGTGGACTATGATCGAACGGTTTCCCCTGAAAGGTGGTTTTCTTTTCCTCAATTCCCAGATGACAGGAGTAACATTCTGATTTTACTACCGCTTGCGAAACGGGTAAAGTTTTGGGAGCGTAACCGGAACCGATCACCTGCATAGCCTCCTTTAGTTTCTCATTGGCTACGGTCAAAAGACTCACCGAGTATTTTATGTTATGCACCCCTTTTCCATAACTTACCAGTTTGACGTTGTTTTCCGCCTCTTCTATTAGACCTCTGGCTTTTTCTTTTTGTGAATGATCGGGACGACTTGCTCTTTTAAACTCTGCTTTTGATTTTTCCAATGAAGGAATAATCACCGCCAGCATGTCTTTCATCTCTCTTTTCCACTGCTTCAATATGGCACCATATTCGGTTCCGTGACAGGACACGCAAGCCGCTTCACTGCTGTAACTGGTGCTTCCCCGATAAGGATCGCCCTGGTGAGATATGTGACAGCTGGTGCAGCTCACTTTAGTCAAAAACATGGGATCCGGCATGTAGTCCACGCCCGATCCTCCTATTCCCAGGAAAAGCTCCTTTTGAGCGGAGTGTTGATTGGGATGACAAGAGGTGCATTCCATCTCTACCGATTGAGTCGATTCGGTCATCTGGTGTCTGATCTGATCGTGGCATCTAAGACAATCCACCTTGTGTTTAGTCACGTGATTATCATGCATCAGCAAGGCGTCATTGAATTTTTCCAGCTTTTCCGACTCGGTGTGACAGGAAAAACACCTATCTTTGGATACTTCCCCATTGCCCTGAATCACGTGCATGTGACATTTGCGACATTCCACCCCTCTTTTTAAAGCTTCCGAATGATCGAATTTGACTCCTAAGTATTGCACCGGCGAAAGGGGAGCTCCATGGCACAGGTTACAGTCATCCAAGGTTTTCTCCCCGGGGACCCGCTTGAAATGACATAGAAAGCAGGTGGTGGTGGTTACGGTCATGTGTTCTCTTTGAACGATCTGGGAATGACAGGAGGTGCATCGCAGTTTTTTACCTCGTCTCATCTCAGTCAAGTGGGGAGTGTGATCAAACAATATATTGCCAAAATTTTCTCTTCCCGATAGAAGACGGCGGTTATGGCATCCTTCTCTTAAACAGCTTCCCTCCGAGATCTCCACCCAGGGTCGGCTTTTGCCATATACTCCGGTGAAATATTGGACAAAGGAGGTCACTGCCTTCACCTTACCCTTAAGCTCTTGTTCCACGCTGGGAGGATAATGACACTCCACGCAAGGAACCATATTGTGGGTAGACGTTTTCCACCCATCGTAATATGGCTCCATATAATGGCAGATCTTGCAAAACTCAGGTTTGGCAGAATACTGGAGCCCAGTGTAGGTGAATATGACCAAAGCCACCAACCCTACGATGCTGAATTTGCCTAATCTTTTTGCGGCTCGGAGGAATCTTGGACTTCGATAAAACTTCACTTCTTATTCCTTTAATTGATGAGTCTTTAATCAACCTCCCCTGTGTCCCCTCCTTGTTTAAGGAGGGGACTTGAGGGGTGGTGGTCAACGGATGAAGCGGATTAAACGAATGGGAAACGAATTTATCCGTTACATCCGTTCAATCCGTTGACCGCATCCTTATTTGTCAACCAGCACCTCAATATGAACTATACGGTTCATAACTTTGGGCATGGTTGACCTACCTGACTTCTTCTTCCTTTTATTTACAAGTCTTTAATTAACCTCCCCTTTCTCCCCTTCTTGTTCAAGGAGGGGACTTGAGGGGTGGTCTACTTTGGATCGAAATCTTTTCCGTACACTCAACAAAATACTCAACCCCTTCCGGGAAAGCTGATCGAAAACAAAAAACCGAAATGGTATGTTAATTTCGGTTGAAGAGGTTTTCAAGGATGATGTTTAACCAAGGATGATTATGGGTTTTCTCCGATCTACAGAAGTTCTGGATTTATGCTATCTTCTGCTTTTTCTGTAAGTCAAATTCTTTATCTGCTCTTTTCTTTTTTACATACAGGACTGTGACGGTGAAAAATATGAAAAGCCAGACAAAACCCAATACCACTCTTCTGAGCCGGAACGATTCCAAGATTTCATGGATGCGAAGCTTTATGTCGCTGGCTATGGATTTTGCCTGCACGGTGTTCTCTTCAACTAAACTTAAATTCAGAGCGTGTATCCTGGGAATGGCTTCAGCCCAATTGCTTTTAGCTCTCTCTAAAGCCAGCTGATCCTCTGTAACGTCTATTCCTTTAAGATTGGCTTCAGCCATCAGGTTCTCCGCCTCTTTTATCTCCCCCTGCGCTTCCACCAAGAGAGTCTTAATCTGTTGTCCCCGTTTATAAGCTCCCGAGCTTTCATCATGGCAATTGACGCAGACAGAGCCCAACATATCCACGCTGGCTTTCTGGGTTCGATGTTGCTCATGGCAGGAGACGCATTGAGCCATCTCCTTTCGCTTCATGGCGGCCAGATGAGGACTTTGATCGAAATAATCCGCGGCTCGGATGTGACACTGACCGCAAACGTGCTCTACGTCCTCCGCCCCCGGAGGTAAAGCTCCGTGATTTCCATGACAGCGGGCACAGGTAGGGGCAGTCCGATCGTTTTTCTGCAATAGATACTCCCCATGGATGCCTTGAGAATATTCCTCAAACGTATTGGAGGGAAGATGGTACTGGTCCATTAATTCTTTATTGGAATGACACTCCGCACAGGTTTGGGGTAGATTGGTGGGAAAGACCTTGCTTTCCGGATTATCCGCCAGCAGGATGCGGTGCGCTCCGTGACAATCCGTGCAGATAGCTGCCTTGAAGTCGTTTCTTTCCAAAACCGCCATACCGTGCTGGCTGATTTTATAATCGTCCAGTTGATGAGTGGGAATCCCAAAGGGCTGCATCCTTTTTCTGTCAGCATGGCAATTTCCGCAAAGGAAAACCAGATCCTTCCGGGTGGGTTTACCGATAAATCCTGCTTTCTTAGACATAGACATTTCCTGATCCAAAGAAGTGGGATCACCCCCATGACAATCATGACATAAAATCCCCATCTTCGCATGTATGCTCTCTTTAAACTCTACCTTTTGTTCCCCGTGACAGACCATGCAGGAGTACGATTCCTCGTCCACCGCTTGAGCTAGAATCGGCATGAGAAATGAGCAGGTCAAAAGCGTTAACCAAAATAAAATTGTTTTGTAATCAGTTCTCATCTTTATTTTCTATTTCTCTTTAGTCTGTTCGATCACTCGATGTGGAATTCCTTTCAGATCGAAATGATATTTTTTGCCAAAAATAGTATGGGTGCTTTCTGAGAGAGAACCCAGGATTCCCAGAATTAATGCTAAAAATAGCACTATTATTCCCAGTGAGGTAACCAGCTTTCTTTTCTTGGGATGACGATGCGGGCTTTTATCTAAGAAAGGAATAAAGAAAAGCAGAACGGCAAACAACCCCATAAAACCCAGACCGATTATCTTGGGAACGTATTTTAAGAATTGATATGCATACATCAGATACCATTCCGGCTTGATTCCCTCCGGTGTCCTAAATGGGTCAGCTTTCTCGTGTAAGGGGAATGGATAAAGGATCGCCAGGGAGAGGAGGATACCAATAACCACATAAACTGCTATGACTTCTTTTAGAAAGTGGTTAGGGAAAAATGGTCTCCCCTCTTCTGCCTCTTTCTCTCCAAATAACCTATCTTTTTCGATGTCTTCCATGTTTAAATCTCGATTTCCAGTCTTTCCGAAGTCACGCCTCTGACCTTTAGGGTGCGTTGAAAAATCTATTTAGAGAAGGTTGCATTGCGTAGGGACAGGGCGCTTGTCCCTGTCCTAACTCCAACTCGGACAGCCACAAGGGCTGTCCCTACGATAACCTGTCCCTTACGATTCAATCACTAAGGGGCTTTTTCAACAGCCCCTTTAACCTAACACCTTTCACCTGTTAAAGCGGTCCCGCTATTCCCTGTCTTTTCACCATGGCGAAGTGTGCAGCTAAAAATATGGCGGTAAACCAGGGCAAAATCATGACATGGATGGTGTAGAACCGGGTTAACGTATCTCCGGTCACATTTTCCGATCCTCGCAGTAAGGTTAAAAAGAACTTTCCTACAATAGGGATTCCTCCAGTCACCTCAGTTCCCACTGTGGAGCCCCAAAAGGAGAGTTGATCCCAGGGAAGAAGGTAACCGGTGAAGCCGAAGGCGATGCTCAAAAATAATAAAACCACCCCTATGATCCAGTTTAATTCCCGTGGATTCTTATACGCCCCCTGAAAAAACACTCTCAGCATGTGGATGAACAAAGTTAAGATCATCAAGTTAGCTCCCCAAGCATGCACCTGCCGAATCAGCCATCCCAAAGGCACCTCATTAGTGATGAACTTGATGCTATTGTAAGCATCAGCAGCTGAGGGCTTATAATATGTGGCTAACATTATCCCGGTAACCACCTGAATCACGAACAGAAGAAAAGTCATCCCTCCGAAGCAGTGCCAGAAGCTGACGTGTTTGAGAACCGGTTTCTTTAATAATTTTTGAAGCCCCTCTTTTATGTCCAGACGCTGGTCCAGCTCACCGTAGATGATCGGAAAGACATTAAGAAGCACCCCCCCCACCTGTCTTAAGTTAAATCTTTCTTCGGTCCATCGTCTGACCTTGCCCCCCAGCTCCTTTTTATCCGTCATCTATTTATACTCCCTTGGAAACGTAAATTTTGTCCTGAACTATCTCGACTTTATATGAAGGAAGAGGCGAGGGCGCTGGTCCGGAGATCACTTTCCCTTGGTAGTCAAAATAAGCCGCATGACAGGGGCAGAACAATACTCCTTTGTCCTCCGTCCATTCCACCATACACCCCAGGTGGGTGCATTTCATGTCTACTGCAAAGAATCCAGCTTTAACATGGATGACCATCACGTTTCTATTCTGAAATACTACCGGTTTGCCTTTGCCTTCTGGAAGGTCTGCCATTGGACTTACTTCCAGTCTATCTGGAGCTTCAGCCCCCCCCTCTTTTTTCGGAGGGTAAATGAAACTAAACACTACCCCAAAAGCGGCGCTCAATGAAACCGCAATGGAGCCACCTAAGAGATAATCTAAGAATCTCCGCCGGGTGATCATTTTCCCTTGTTCTCTGACTTCATCTGCCATAATCGTTTCCAGGTCAAACCAGACAAATTTCGTCTAATTATACCAAGGTATAATCGATTTGTCAAGATGGTTAAACGGTTTTCCAGCAGAAAAAAATTTCTTATTCTTTAGAATTTGTTTGGGTGTTAACCTGTTATACTCTAACATTTTTATAAATGGATGGAATTTTAGAAATTTTTTAAAAAAAAGCTTGACAAAAGAGGAGTAGTGAGGTTAAATTAGTAGTGATTGATTGTGTTCTTTTACATTTACATTTATTTTAGTCTAAAAGGTGAAAGTGAAGAACTATTGTGATTCAGTTTTCAAGATAGTCTTGGTGCAGCTCGTCGTTCTTTTATTATTTTTTTCCGCACCCGGCTGGTCTGAACAGGCCGAACATTCAGGGGAAGTGGAACTCACCTCCACCTGCGTAGGATGCCATGAAGGAACAGATACCCTTTTAGCCACAACCCCTCATAGGCTCGTCTTTTCATCTGAAGGGAAAAGAATAGGGAATTCACCGGCGAGTTGTGAAGATTGTCATCTGGATGGGGAGAAACATATAGCGGAACCGGCAATTGGCAATATCACCGATCCAGCTAAGATCACCTCTTTGGAGAATCATAAGATCTGCACTCAATGCCATTCCAATCCTCATACTCCGGATAATCCTGCATATAATATTCATTCCAAAAATAAAGTCAATTGTTCTACCTGTCACAGCGTTCACCATTCCAAAGAAAAACATCTTTTAGTTTCGCCCCCCAACGATCTGTGTTTGAGCTGTCATCAAGAGATTGGGGGAAAATTCTTTTTAGTCTCTCATCATCCCGTTCCCCAAAAAATTATCCTTTGTATAGATTGTCACAAAATCTTGGAGCTGGTGGATAAACCTTTGTCTTCCGCCACCGTTAATAATGAATGTTTTTCCTGTCATGTTGAATTTCAAGGTCCTTTTCCTTATGAGCATGAAGCGGTCAAAGATTATACGGTGGAAAAAGAAGGATGTATTTATTGTCACGATCCCCATGGTTCCTCTAATCCCAGACTGCTAAAGGAACCAGTTAGACCCTTATGTTTGAACTGTCATCTTGTGTCCAAACATCAGACTGCTCATGGAGGCATCTGGGCAAAAAGAAACTGTTTAGAATGTCACGTTGATATTCACGGCTCTTATACCAGCAAAAATCTTTTCGCTGAGGACCTTTTGGGAGGCAGTTGCTTTAAATATGGATGCCATTCATGGTGAACCATGTCCGTTAAGGAGTGAAGAATGAAGAGATATCGTGCATATATTTTTGTCATTGGTCTGGTCCTGACTTTTTCTGCCTTATCTCTGGCGCAGAATAAACTCGATCTTTCCGGACAGGCAACTTTAGGATATATTTTCATAGATGATAATGGCAAAAAAAGCACCACCGAAGAGATCTTCAATACCTATTCCGGATTCACCTTAGAAAATCTTTCTCTCCTGAGTCTTTTTAGGAAAAATTCTACAATAGAATTGAGCCTTTCTAATTTGAACCGAGACAATCGCAGTCTCTTTTTCGCCTTAAGAAAGCCCGGTCGTTTTTCGTTAAATTCCCAGTGCAATAAATCGAGATTCCTGTTTGATGAACCGGGTGAGCCGAAATCTTTTCGCACTATAAGCAGTGTCTGGGGGGACTTTCAGGTCACCAGATTCTTGAAACTGAAAGGTGATTATTACCACCATCTTAAAGAGGATGATATAAAGACCTCTTCAGATGCCCGGGAAGCTGAGGATGAAGAACACAAACAGTTCTTCCAGTCTGGCGGCTTGGGAATCCAGCTTAAATGGGGAAGAAGATACCTTGATTTGGAATATCGGCTCCGCTCTTTTGAAAATGAGATTAAGAGTCTCTTCGATAGATCAGGAAACCAGATAAAGGCAATTTTAAATACCCCGCTCCCTAAAAATATCTTCCTTTCACTTTCATATTTACACGACCAAAATAGATGGAAGGAGTCTGATCTGAATTTAACGACTAACCTGTATCAAGGTTCTATTTTTTATCAACCTGTAAAAAAAGTGAATCTTTCCACCAAATTTCTTTTCCGGAGAACGGAAAACCAGGCTACTTCAATCACTTCAGATATTTTCAGGGGCGGAGGAGAGATCAACTATGAATTTTATTCCGGCTATGAGATCAACTCTGGGTATGAATATGAGAGAAGGAAAGAAAAGGAAAAAGTTCAGGTCAGCTCCTATTTAGCCGGTTTATCCTTCCGATTCATCCCGGAGCTATCTTTGAAGGCGCGGTATCTTTTCCAAAAACGAAAAGACCCGGATAATTTAACCTTAACCGGACCCTTCGATAATGAGAGAATCTCAGTAGAGCTGAAAAGTCGGCCTCTAAAAGAAATCAACCTGAAATTGAGATATGAGGACAAAACCCGAAAAAATCCGGATATCTCCACCTCTACGTCTGATAGAGGTTATATTTCGTTTGCCTCTTTCTCTTTAAAAGATTGGCTGGACATTCAGCTAAACTATTATCTTCTGAAAGTGAGATATGAAAATGGCAACGAGAATTTTAAGTTTGAGAACAACACCTTCAGCTCTTCAGCCATTTTGAAACCATGGGAAAGACTTACTCTTTCCGGTGGATGGAATCATATCGACTTAAGAGGAGATCCGGATATTCGTAAAGACGGGCTTTCAGTAGGATTCGATTATTCTTTCCGGAAAGATTTTTCCTTTCAGGGTAAATATGAGCTTTACACCTATGATGATTACATCGACTATTCAAACCATTACGGAGCCAATATTTATAGAATCAGTTTAACCAAGAAATTCGGAGGAATTTGAAAGGCATATTCTAAATCAGGTTTCGGTTACGGTTACGTATCGTTTGTCGTTAATCGTAAGGCGTTAGTCGTGCGGAAAAAGTTGATAAACGAAACCGCAGTCCAAAACCGATACTTAACCGACTTGTAGTGAGCGTAGCGAATCTAAACCTAAACCGATAAACGACAAACCAAATACCAAAGGAGGTATTTTTATGACCCGAAAGGATATGGTCAAATTAGGAGTTATCGTTCTGATAACCACCACGTTAATTTTCTTAGCTTGCGAGAAGAAGACCGAGATCACCCAGATAGTTCAGCCGGAGTCAGCTAATTATGTAGGTTCTTTGGCTTGTCAATCGTGTCACAGCACCATCTACGACTCATTTAAAAAGACCGGACATCCCTATAAGTTGAATCCCGCCGATTCAGTAGAGCAGAATCCGAGTTATTTTCCCTTCACCGCTCAATTCCCTGGTCCGCCTCCGGGTAAAAGCTGGGATGATATCTCCTATGTGATCGGGGGCTTCTGGTGGAAAGCCCGGTTTATGGATCAAAATGGCTATATCATCACGGGTGACCAGGTGCAATATAACTTAGCCACGCAACAATGGGTGCCCTATGAGGCATCGGTTACAAACAAGAAATATGACTGTGGACCATGTCATACCACCGGCTATGATTCTGCAGGACATCAAGATGGTCTTGAAGGGATTGTGGGAACTTGGGCTTTCCCCGGGATCCAGTGTGAGGAATGTCATGGTCCGGGTAGCTCGCACACGCAATCGCCTGAAGATCATCGGATGGAAGTTGACCGCTCTTCCACATTGTGTGGCAAGTGCCATGTGAGAGAAACCCCATACAAAATTCCAGCCAAAGGCGGTTTTGTGGATCATCATGAGCAGTTTAACGAGATTATGGCTACCAACAAATTTAACATGCCCTGTGTAGATTGCCATGATCCCCATGTGGGTTTGCACGCTTTAAACCCGGACAGAGCCAATGCCTTTAAAACAAAATGTGAGACCTGCCATTATGAGGAGATGGCTAGTTTTGCCAACACGGAGCTTCCTCATTATGCTGAGCAGGTAGAGTGCATTGATTGCCATATGCCCTACACCGGTAAGTCAGCAGTTGGGGATACTCTCCATCACGTAGGTGATGTCCGCTCCCACATGTTCCGTATTAATACCGATCCTAATGCCAAAATGCTTAGCGCAGATGGTAAGTTCGCCAACGGATATCTGACTGTGGATTATGTCTGCCTCCGATGTCATGGAACCAAGGATAAAGCCTGGGCTTTATCCAATGCCAATCGGGCTCATGCCAAGCCGGTGGAGCCTACTTCATGTTTTGAATGCCACGGTGATACCCCCGAAAACGAGAAAATCATAGCCCGACGCGAACAATGGAAAAACTCGGGCCACGCTACGGGAGAGACCGTTGTCGAAAACGAGCCTCCTTGTTCCGGCTGCCACACCGGCGAAGGTTTCGTTCAGAGGCTTGAAACCGGATCCGCTGGCACGATCGAAAACCCCTCTCACATCGGTTGTTTCACCTGTCATGCACCTCATAGCATTTATGGCACCTTGAAGGTGAGAACGGAAGAAGCCTACACCTTGGAAAACGGTGTGGTTTTTGACAAAGGGGAAGGCAATCTCTGTGTGAATTGCCATCATTCCAGACGAAACGTGGATACTTACGTTTATGATGGGGTGAAGATGAGCAGTCGCTTTGGTCCTCATCACAGTAATCATGGGGATATGCTTCAGGGAACCAATGCCTATGAATACTCTGGCGTCACCTATACCAATTCATACCACTCCTCCGGTGTCCCGGATGGATGCGTCACCTGCCACATGAACACGTCGGTAGAATATACCCTAGGCGGACATTCCATGAACATGGCTTGGGAGGAAGAAGAAAACGTAGATGCCTGTAATTCCGCGGCTTGTCACAATGGTGCTTTGACCAGCTTTAATCGTCCGGCGGCTGAGGATTATGATCATGACAGCACCGTAGAAGGTGTCCAGGATGAGGTCCAAGGTCTAATGGACGAACTTAAAACTAAACTGATCTCAGCCAACTTATTGACCGGTGGAGGAGTTCCGGTGGCGCGAGTGGTGGCAAAGGCAGATTCAGCTGGAGCGGTGTTCAATTATTTTTTCGTACTGGAGGATCGCTGCAGTGGAATTCACAATACCAAGTATGCGGTAAAACTTCTGCAATCTTCATTGGATTATTTAAACCCTTCTCCTATTTCTAAAAAATAAAAGGCTGGCTGAGTATTGCTTCATACAAAGCGGGTGATTTGATCACCCGCTTTTGTTTTTTTCTAACTGACTTTAGTCAGGTTTAGCCACTCTCCAAACACACGCGCGTCCGGAACCCTTCGCTCTGGATAACCCAACTTCACTTTCCATGCGCTTAACCCAGGTTGGGCACGGGCGATCATAGGGCAGGTCGAGCCGCTCCTTAAGTTCCGCCCAAGTCAGACCGGCAAGATTCTGGCGAAGTTCTTCTAAAATCACGTCCCTGAAGTCGACATATCGCATGTTCCTCTCCCGTAGATCTGTAAGGGCGTGCTATAAGCCCCTAGTTTGTTTTGCAGATAAAATTTCAGCTATAGCTACCTCTGTTAGGGCGGCGTGGTAAGCTAGCCCACCTGAGTCTTGCGCCAAAAGCCTTGGCTTCAAGGATGAAAGTTCCTCTAAACTCATCAGGGCTACTTCTTTTATCTCTTTAGTATCTATTGGCTGAAGTTTACCTGAAACATATCGGGCGGTGAATACATGGCTGTTCCATTCGATTTTCTCTTGATTACAAACGAACATAACTTGAATTCTCAAAAGGTATTTCAGCAGTTTGATTTTGGCTCCGGTCTCCTCGTATGCCTCCCTGTTGGCGGTATGCGCTATATCTTCATCCGGCTTAATCCCTCCCGAGGGTGCACGATAAAGCCCCTTCGGATACCAGGGCATGGCAATCACCACCACAATATCCTCTTTGAAGATGAATATGGTCACATCCGAGTTGCGTCCATCTTTTGTGCTCGCTTTGAGCATGTCAAATTCCTTTAGGTTCATTAGAAAAGACATGTTTAGTTCACGTGGCGTGCCATATTTTCTTTCGATTTCCGTGAACATAAGTTTTACCTATCCCCCTTAGTCCCCCCTCTCCATATTCAGTCCGCAGTCAGCTGTTCGCCGCTTAATGATTACTTACTGCGGACTAAGGACAGCAACCGTTTTCTTGGAAGGAAGATAAGAGATGAGGTTAGAATCTCATTGATTCAAACAAAGTGGTTACAAAAGAGCAAAGCTACATCTGATTGGGCACCAAACACAGAAAAATCAAATTTTCTTGTGATGCGTTTTTGAATTGATGATGTTCCTCACCCGGAACAAATACAGCATCACCTTTATTCAATGGAAAAGTTTTCTCCTTAAGGATCAGACTTCCTTTTCCCTCTAATATGAATACCTCATGCTCCCATTTGTGCTGGTGATATGGAGTATAACCGTCCGGTTTCACCTCGAATAAACGCATGGCAAAATTGGGCGCTCCGTCTTTTTCTGAGATCAGCCATCGAATGGTGACTCCTTGCACTCCTGACTCTTTAACTTCTCTTCCTTCCATATCCTTATAATTTATTATCTTCACGTAACCTCCTACTACCTCTTCCCCCATCCCTCTCTCCATGAAATGTCGAAGATCCCGCAGTAGGCGGGGGAGAGGAGGAGACAGGGTGAGGTTTTCTTTATTCGTCCTTCATCATGGTTCGACAAGCTCACCACAAGTCAATCATTCGTCATGTTTTTTATATTTTCCTTTTTCCTTATTCTATTTTCCTTGCTTTTATTCGTCATTGTTTTTATTTTCTGCTTCCGGGCTTGATCAACGGCTCGCCTTTTTTACATAGTGGGCATTCTTCCGGACGATAATTGGTCACCTCAGCTACTGCCAAAGCTTTCAAAGGATAATCAAACTTCGCTTTTCCTCCGCTCCGATCCAGAAGAACTCCGATACCCAAAATGCTCCCCTCGCTCTTCTCCACCAATTGGATCACCTCGTTGACTGATCCTCCGGTGGTGAGAATATCATCCACAATCAGAACGTGCTCACCCTTTTTTAAGCTGAATCCTCTCTTGAATATTCTTCCCCCATCTCCAGGCTCAGCGAAGATAGACCGAACTCTTAGATTCTTAGCTATCTCGTAAGCAATGATAACTCCACCGGTGGTGGGACCAACCACCACCTCCACAGGATCATCTTTGAAACATGAAGCTAATTTTCGACACAAAATCTCCACATATTCCGGATATTGAAGCACCTGAAATTTCTCGAAATATAAGCCGGAATGAAGTCCGGAGCTTAAAAGAAAATGCCCCTTTAAAAGTGCCCCCGACTTTTCGAAGATGTCGAAAATTTCATTTAGGTTTGACATGAAAACTCCTTTTATGACTATGACGAATGATTAATGACGGACTTTTGGTGAGCTTGCCGAACCATAACGAACAAAATATTCGATTCAGTTTTCTAAGGATAATGATTTGATTTTCAGACTAGCATCTAACATAAGTGAGGTGCTGGTTATTAAATCCATTTTCCTTAAATTTCATCTGCCTGCAAAATCGCAAAGGCAATTGAAAATTCTTTGGTATGGGAGAGGCTTATCATAACCCTTTTATGCCCGATTCGCTTGGTGATTTTTTCTCCTAAGCTCACCTCTGGTTTTCCACTTGGGTCATTTACTATCTCTATGTCTTTCCAGCCTATTCCGGATGTAAGGCCTGTGCCGATTGCTTTCAAGACCGCCTCCTTGGCAGCAAAGCGAGCAGCAAGCGACTGTTCCGGAAAGGCTTTTCTCAGGCAGTAGCTTTTTTCTTTGGAAGTGAAGACCCGGTTAAGAAATTTTTCTCCCCATCTATCTATCGTTTTTTTAACCCTGCCCACCTCCACCAGATCAACACCTAAACCTACTATCATATCTGGATTTCCGTTTTTTATTTAATGGACTTGCTCGTTAGTGCATATTTTGCACTTACACTTCAACCGGGAATTTAGCTAATTATTTTCACTTGAGCTTAAAAAAACACTTGCTTTTTTAACTTTCGGTTGTAATATATAGATGGAAAGGGTGTATTTGAAAGACCTTTAACAGTCAACTGATGAAGGTCGCCCCCTGAAGTTGAGCGTACGCCGTGACCTCCCGCTAAAAACGGGGATAGCGAAAGCGAAATACCAAAGGCGGTTGTAAAAACCCTTTATTATTGTGTGATGAGAGAGTCCTTTCAAATCGAAGCCCTTTCTATAGAGTCCCGCCAATGGCGGGACTCTTTTATTTGAAAACTTGAGGATCAGACCAGCTTTTTTGCCACTTTGGTATACAGGTCGTAGAATCCTATTCTCTCTAAAGGTCTGCTTATGTGAGAGGTCAATTTTCTTATGTCCGACACTCGGTCCTGCTTGTAAGGATATGGCTCTACCAGCTGACCATCCCGAGCGAAGTCGAGGGAAGGGGTATTATTCATAAAAGTATCTATCCATTTAATCAAAGCCAGCGACATGTTCTGGTCTAACCTAGCTTCTTTACTTTTTAAGAGAGAAACTTTGCCATGATTGTCCACCCAGAAACTTGACATCTGCGGGAATTCTTTAATCACGTCATCCTTAGCTTTACGCAGATTCCTGGTAACCCGGTAAGCTCCCTGCTCCTTCACATAACCTAAAGCCACCAGATTTATCGCCTCAATTAATAATTTTAGATTGGCTTTGTCAATCACAAAAGTGGAGAACTCCCGGTTACGTTCCAATTCAACCGCTTCTTCCTCCAGTTTTTTCTCTATGGACTGAAGGGCAGATTTTAACGCCAATCCCAGAAGGGAGAAATCCAGGTCCAGCCTCCCGAAGATCAGCACTACACTATTCTCCAAGTTGTATACCAAGCCAATGCCATTCTCGAATTTTAATTCCAGCCGACTGGAGGGTGGCATCTTCTCAGAAAGTTTCAGCAGTTTTATTCCCACCTCCTGGGTGGATCGGGGGGTGAAACTTGAAGGGAGAAAGTGGTAGGAAACCTTAGTCTCTTTCACTAACACCCATGTACCGGTTACGCCAGGGACCGATTTTATTTCACTTAGAATTCTACGCATGTGGTTTTTGAGAATGGTAGGTTGGTTGAGTTATGGCTTTATCAATCGCTTTTATCCTTGCAACCAGTTTTTTGAAATCGACTTTAAGGTCGAGCTGGATTGCCAAGAAGTATCTTTCTAAAGGTAAAAATACTGCTCGATTTTTTCGAGTATCCAAGATCCCACATCCCAGCTTTCCCATCTCCATTATTGGAGCCAACAGATTAGATAAATCTCTAATGCTCCGAACAAGATCTTCTATCTGTCTTTGTTCTCTTTCGGAAATCAAATGAGTTTTCATTGACTCATCATCTAAGATAAACACCCAGCCCAAAACTCCCTCGGTTTTTGAAAACTCCTCTCTGATCTTCAAAATCACGTCATCTTCAGGGAGAATAGTTTTCCCCTTTTCAGGCACAAACCCGGCCAGTTTCTCTTTTTCGTCCTTTATTTTCTTAAGCACTTGTTTGTGTTGTTTTCTCAAGAATTTTTCAATCTCCTCTTTATCCTCTTCCGTGTGAGGCAGTCCGTCCCATGCGTTTTCAATCTTTTCCACTACCGCTCCATTTATGGAGATAGTAGTAGTCACCCTGGGCTGGGGCCTTTGAGCAAACTCGGTCTGAATAAAAAACTTGGAATCTCCAGCTTGAGCTTCGCTGATAAGTCCGGCAGGAATCAGCATCGGGTTTTCCCTTCCCTATGAATTACTCGATTAGATGGATTTATGCCTGTATCGTCTGATGAAAACTTTCTTTATTCATCTTTATACTCTATTATCGTTCATTCTGGGACGAAATTTACCTTTGGGATATAAAGCAAAGTTTTAACCTCATCCCTCTGGTATCCCCCAATTCTTATTGATTGGTAAAGATTAACATTATGATGAGAGATAAACGTTCAATTGTTATTGGTATAGTTTCGGTTAGAAACGAAAAATAGTAATAGAGGAGTCGGCTATCCGCCACCAAAGGCGGGACGAATCTTGGAGCTTACGCCACTAAAGTGGCTGGGAACATGTCACGATTTTTACATGAATTGCCCCATAAATAGAGGTGTTGGGTATCCCCCCGCCTTTGGTCTTCGACCCTGAGCTCAAGCAGACGCTTGCCCGTTCGGGCAGACCGAAGGGCGGGGAGAAACCCGACCTACAAGTTCTTTTAACAGGGCGGTGGCGGACCCCCTTTGTATACATAGTTTATCAGATAAACAACATCGCCTAACTCTACCAAACCGTCACAATTAGCATCTCCCGCCCTTACCAAAGGCTGAGGAACAGGACCGCTCATATATAGATAGGTGATTAAATATTCTACATCTACCACATCTATCACCCCATCCCCATTGGGATCCCCACGCAGGAACGGCTGAATATACTTGATGGTAGTGTATGTGCGGTATGATCCCTTTGCACTGCTTCCTGTCACGTAGACATTCCCTGAACTGTCAACGGCAAGGGCGGAGGCCCCGTCACCAGAATTTTCCGGACCTTTGTATCGGGCGACCCACTGCTCGACCCCTGCGGAATTATACTTGACTGTGGCGTAATCACCATCATAATATGTGCCTGGGCCATAACTCGTTCCCGTCACAAAGACATTCCCCGAAACGTCTACAGCCAGGGCGGATGCCCAATTATGGGCGTATGGATCACTGTATGGGGCGACCCACTGTTCAACACCTGCGGAATTGTATTTGACTGTAGCGTATGCATGAAACCATTCCCGATCCTCCCAACCAAGACAACTCGTTCCCGTCACAAAGACATTCCCCGAAACGTCTACAGCCAGGGCGGATGCCTCGTCACCATAACTTGCCGGACCATCGTATCGGGCAACCCACTGCTCGACACCTGCGGAATTATATTTGACTGTGGCGTAATCACCATATGTGCCTGAGCCATAACTCATTCCCGTCACATAGACATTCCCCCATCGATCAATCACAAGTTCCTCTGCATTGTCAGTGGAATCACCCGGACCATTGTATCGGG
>Ga0315288_10003745_pt1 | contig 19382 bp, 15 predicted proteins | sample YL17G11_20_MG_FD_203454 | JGI IMG/M metagenome (GOLD analysis project Ga0315288, IMG submission 203454) | Sediment microbial communities from Yellowstone Lake, YNP, Wyoming, USA - YL17G11_20 | ecosystem: Environmental > Aquatic > Freshwater > Lake > Sediment | place: USA: Wyoming | collected... | reverse complement strand
GACTATAGTTACGACATCCGCGCCTCCGACGCCCTCATCTCGAACCTCCAGGACGCCTACCGCAAGATCCGCAACACCCTCAGGTTCCTGATGGGGAACACGGGGGACTTCGACCCGAAGAAGAACGCGGTGAAGCCGGCCGACCTGGAGGCGATCGACCGGTGGCTCCTCGCGCGGGCGCAGCAACTGGCGGCGGACGTGACGGCCCAGATGGAAGCGTTCCAGTTCCATCGCGTCTTCAGCCTCGTCCACATCTTCTGCGTCACCGACCTGAGCGCTTTTTATCTGGATGTGCAGAAGGATTGTCTGTACTGCGATGCGGCGGACTCGCCGCGCCGCCGCAGCGCCCAGACGGCCATGGCCGAGACGGCCGACGTGCTCGTGCGCCTGCTCGCGCCGATCCTGGTGCACACGGCGGAGGAGGCGTGGCAGCATTTGGCCCCCGCCGGCGACGGCCCGCGCGAGCCGAGCGTACACCTCGCGCGCTGGCCCGAGGTCGACGCGAACCTCCTGGACGAGGACCTCCTGGCCCACTGGGACTGGCTGATGGACGCCCGGCGCGACGCGTACGCCCTGCTCGAGGTGTTCCGCAAGAAGGGCCGGTTCGCCAAGCACACCGAGGCGCGGGTGGCCCTGGCGCCGGCGGACGAGAAAGAGCGGGCGGAACTTGCGAAGGTCGGCGCGGGGGCGCTGGCGGCGCTCCTCCTGGTGAGCGAATTGGTGATCGTTTCGCCCGAGGAATCCGAGGCGCTCGAGGGCGAGCGGGCCGAGGCCGGCGAAGCCGACCAGAAACGGTTCGCCTCCGCCGTCCTCCTGCCGCAGAAGTATTCGAGGTGCGAGCGGTGCTGGAACTTCTGGCCGAGCGTCGGCCAAGGCGAGCCGAAGAACCTCTGCGAGCGATGCCGAAACGTCATCGCCGGGAACGTTTAGCCGGCTGTTTCAGTTCCCTCTCCCCTGGTGGGAGAGGGTGAGGGTGAGGGGGAAGAAACGACGAATAATGAATATCCAACGCCCAACCGCAGAAGGAGGAAGGGAACGGCACGCCCGGCGCGGAGCCAGCCGTTTTTCACTTGGGTCTACTGCGGTTGAGCATTCCTTGTTGGATATTCGTCTCTTTCACCCTCACCCCTTCCCTCTCCCGTCAAGGGAGAGGGGGGTTATGAAATCATAGGAGCCATCATGAAAACGCAGGAAGTCATCGCCCTGTTCAACAAGTACGTCACGGCCAACTACACGCGGTTGCCGCTGGTGGCGGTGCGCGGCGAAGGGCCGTACATCTGGGACGCCGACGGCAAGCGCTACCTGGACCTTTTCAGCGGGTGGGCGGTGACGGGCGTGGGCCACTGCCATCCGCGCCTGGTCGAGGCGATCGCCAAGCAGGCGGCGCAACTTATCTACATGCCGAACACCTGGTACACCGAGCCTCAGGGCCGCCTGGCCGAGTGGATCGCCAAGACGTCGTTCGGCGGCAAATGTTTCTTCTGCAACTCGGGCGCCGAGGCGAACGAGGGCGCCATTAAACTCGCGCGCCTGGCGACGGCCAAGGAGAAGTACAAGATCATCTCCTTTGAAAACGGTTTCCACGGGCGGACGTTCGCGGCGGTCACGGCGACGGCCCAGCCGAAGTACCAGCAGGGCTTCGCGCCCCTCGTGCCGGGCTTCTCGTACGCCCCGCTCAACGACTTCGCGGCGGTCGAGAAACTCGCGGACGACGAGACGGCCGCGATCCTCATCGAGCCGATCCAGGGCGAGGGCGGCGTCAACGTCGCCGAACCCGAGTTCCTCCGGGCCTTGCGCGACCTGTGCGACCAGCGCGGCATGGTTCTGATTTTCGACGAGGTGCAGACGGGCGTCGGGCGCTGCGGCACGTGGTGGGGCTATCAGGTGCCGGGCGTCGAACCGGACATCATGACGATGGCCAAGCAGTTGGGCGGCGGGACCGCCATCGGGGCGCTGGCGGCCAAGCCCGAAGTGGCCGAGCACCTGAAGCCCAGCACGCACGCCTCGACGTTCGGCGGGAACCCGCTGGCGGCGGCGGCCGGATGCGCGGTCTTCGAGATCATCCGCGACGAGAACCTCCTCGAAAACGCCCAGAAAATGGGGACATATTTGAAGCAGCGGATGCTGGAACTGAAGCAGGACGTGCCGCTCATCGCCGAGGTCCGCGGGGCGGGCCTCATGATCGGCGTGGAACTCACCGAAAGCGGGGCGGGCGTCGCCTCGGCGTGCCTCGCGCGCGGCCTGCACATCAACTGCACCCATGGGACGGTGCTGCGGATCATGCCGCCCCTGAACATCACGCGGGAACAGTTGGACGAAGGAATCACCGTCTTGGCCGACGTCCTGCGAACGCGGCGCACGACGGGGAATTGACCCGGCGACTACCGGCGCTTTAACATTACGGGTGGCGTGCCGTTCTGCGCCGCGCACGGGGAACAGCATGGCGAGACCTGACGGACGAAACCCCGGCGACCTGCGGCCCGTGCGGCTGGTTCCGGATTTCATCGGCACGGCCGACGGGTCGGTGCTCGTGGAACTGGGCCGGACGCGCGTCGTCTGCACGGCGATGGTGACGAAAGGCGTGCCGCGGTGGCTGGAGGGGCGCGGCGCGGGATGGGTGACGGCGGAGTACGGCATGCTGCCGGCGTCGTCGCGCCAGCGTATCCGGCGCGACGGGCCGGGCGGCGTCAATTCTCGCGGCACGGAGATTCGGCGGCTCATCGGCCGGACGCTCCGCGCTGCCGTCAACCTCGAAGCCCTCGGCCCGAACACCGTTCTCGTGGATTGCGACGTCCTGGAGGCGGACGGCGGGACGCGAACCGCCGCCATCACGGGCGGATGGGTCGCCCTGGCGAGGGCGGTGGACCGCGCCCGCCGCGACGGACGCCTCGCCCTCGACGCCGACCCGATCGCCGACCAGGTCGCGGCCGTCAGTTGCGGCCTGGTGGACGGCGAGGCGAGACTGGACCTCGCGTACGAGGAGGACAGCGCGGCCGAGGTGGACATGAACGTGGCGATGACGCCGGCCGGCCGGCTGATCGAAGTTCAGGCGACCGGCGAAGGCGCGACCTTCACGGGGTCGGAGATGGTTCGGCTGGTGCGGTTGGCGCACCAGGGCTGCAAGCGGCTGGCCGAGGCCCAGGCGCAGGCCCGCAGGAAACGCTCGCGCCGAAGCGCCGGCCGACGAGGGGCCGGAGGGTCACCATGAACGCACGAGTCTGGGCGAGGCGGGGCACGATGGGGTTGGCCCTGGCGGCGCTGGCGTTGGCGGCGGCGCTCGGCGGATGCGAACCCGCGCAGCGGGATTTGACGATCCTCTTGGTCGAATACCAAGGGCCGGAGGCGCGCCCGAGCGCCGACCGTCTGGCTGGCGAACTGGCGGACCAGAAACTGCCGGACGTCTTTGTGGTCGAAGGGCCCGACTACGCGGCCGTGTGCGTCGGCCGGTATCGCACGTGGAAAGACGCCCAGGCGCGGGAAATGCTGGGGCGGGTACGCCGGATCCGGGACGCTCGCGGCCAGTACCCGTTCCAGGGCGTGATGCTCGTGCCCGTGCCGGAGCCGGCCCCGAAAACCTCGTGGGCGCTGGAAGAGGCGCCGGGCGTCTACAGCCTGTACGTGGCGGGCTGGGAATCGCCCGGCCGAAAGGAAAACGCCCAGGCCTATGCCGCCAAGTTGCGCAAGGAGGGCAGGGAGGCGTACGTTTACCACGGTCCGCACCTGAGCATGGTTACGATCGGGGCGTTCGGTCCGGACCTTTTCGACGACGCGTCGAAGATCGGCCGGCCGGGCGGGAAGCCGGCGATCGTCCATCCGAAAGCGCTGGAGATTCTGCGGGCGTTTTCCTACCTGCGGATCGAGGACCAGGCGACGCCGGTGCCCTCGACGGCGATCCGGATTCCCGGCCGCGAGGCTGCGGTATCCACCCGGCCGCCGCTGCCGAAGGTCCTCTATCGCGTCACGCTGAGCCTGGTGAGCACGGAGACGGGCGTGGCGGCGGGTCGCGGGCAGGCATCGGGCGTCGCGCAGCACGAGCGGGAGATCGGGCCCCTGGTCGAGGCGCTCGTCAAACAGTTGGTCGAGTCGCTCGGCCCGGTCAAGCGGGCGCGGATCGGGCAGGTGGGCCTGTCGGCGGGGAGCCCCGAAGCGGCCGAACTCGGGGCGGACCGTGCCGCTGCCGACGCCCTGGCCGCCGCCCTCCAGCGCGCCGCGAAAGACAAGCGCCTCGCGATCCAAAGCCCGGAGGCGACGCGCCAGGTTCTCGACGCGGCCGGCCTCGCGGAAGAGATGGTCCGCAAAAGCCCGCGCCTGGCGCGGGGCTTGAAGAACCTGGACTTTGTCCTCGTCGGGTCGGTGACGGCGACGAAGATGTGAGGTCCGAGGGATGGCGCGAACGGTGGTGATCGCGACGCGGAACCGCAAGAAGTTCGAGGAGATGGCCGCCCTCCTGGGCGGGCTGGACCTGGAGGTCCGCTCGCTGGCGGATTTCCCCGGCGTGCCGACCGTCCCCGAAGAAGGTGAAACGTTCGAGAAAAATGCGAAGGCCAAGGCACTCGCCTACGCCCAGGCGACGGGCCAGTGGGCCCTGGCCGACGACTCGGGCCTCGAGGTGGACGCGCTCGGCGGTCGGCCGGGCGTCCGCTCCTCCCGCTGGGGCGGCGAGGAAGGCAACGACGACCTCAACAACCGCACGCTCCTGGAGGCGCTCGCGGACCATCCGAAAGAGACGTGGACGGCCCGATACCGGTGTGTGGTCGCCCTGGCCACGCCGGACCGCGTCCTCCTCGTGGCCGAAGGGGCCTGCGGGGGGCGGATCACGGACCGGCCCGCGGGCGCGAACGGCTTCGGGTACGACCCCTATTTCTTCGTGCCCTCGGAGGGGCGGACGATGGCCCAACTGGCGCCGTCGGCGAAGAACCGTCTGAGCCACCGCGGCCGGGCGATCCGGGCCCTGAAACGCCGGCTGAAAAAACTCTTGTAGAATCGCCCTCGAGGCGCACAATGGCGCGCTTCCAAGGGGTGAAATTCAGAGGCGGCGACGCCGCCGATACGAATCCCGGCGCGCCGGGAAAGGAGAGACAAGAGATGGTGCCAAAGCAGGTGTTCTTCACGAAGGGCGTGGGGATTCACCGCGAGAAACTGGCGAGTTTCGAGTTGGCGCTGCGCGACGCCGGCATCGAGAAATACAACCTCGTGCGCGTCTCCAGCATCTTTCCGCCCGGATGCAAGATCGTGCCGCGAGAAAAGGGCCTCGCCCAACTGCCCCCCGGACAAATCGTTTACTGCGTGATTGCTCAGGCGGCCGACAACGAGCCGAACCGTCTGGTGGCCGCCTCCATCGGCCTGGCGGTTCCCGCCGAGGGAACGCAGTACGGGTATCTCTCGGAGCATCACGCGTTCGGGCAGACGGGCGCCATCGCCGGCGACTACGCCGAGGACCTGGCCGCCACCATGCTCGCCACCACCCTGGGACTCGAGTTCGACCCCGAATCGGCCTACGACGAACGCAAACAGATCTACCTGATAAGCGGCAAGATCGTCACCACGCGCAACATCACCCAGAGCGACGAGTGCTGCAAACTCGGACGATGGACCACCGTCCTGGCGGCCGCCGTCTTCGTCACCGGACCGCAGGACCTCTTCGAATAGCCTTACAGCGCCACTTGGCGCGGCAGGTTCGCCGCCCCGCTTGCCGTCAGGCCACGGCACGCCTGCCGTGCCAGGGCGGGGCGCTGGCTGTTACGAGCGCGGGGCAAGCCCCGCGGCGAACCTGCCGCGAAGAGGGCCCTGTGATGCTGCAGCATTAACGCCGGACGCGGGAAAACCATGGACGAACCGGAACTCATCCCGCCGAACTTCCTCGGCCTGCCCGCGGAAACTTCCGCTTACACGAAGGCCCGCGTCGTCGTCCTGCCGGTTCCGTTCGAGGCGACGACGTCCTACGGCACGGGGACGCGCGGCGGACCCGACGCCATCCTCGCCGCCAGCCGACAGGTCGAAACTTTCGACGCCGACCTCGGGTGCGACCTCGCCGACGCCCCGATCCACACGCATCCGTCGGTCGCGCCCGCCCTCGGGGCGCCGGACGCGATGACGGACCGCCTGGCGGCCGTGGCCGGCCGGTTGTACGCGGACGGCAAGTGGGTGCTCGCGCTCGGCGGGGAGCACTCGATCACGCTCGGCCTCGTGCGGGCCGCCGCCAAGAAGCACGGACGCCTCTCGGTCCTTCAGATCGACGCCCACGCCGACCTCCGCGACTCCTGGGAAGGGACGCCCTACAGCCACGCCTGCGTCATGCGCAGAATCGTCGAGGACGGACACCGGACGGTCCACGTCGGCATCCGCAACGCTTGCCGAGAGGAAATCCAGTTCGCCGAGGCGCACGGCCTGCCGATCTTCTGGGCCAGCAAGTTCGTCGGCTCCGACGCGCTCCTGGAGGCCGCCGACGCCCTCGAGGACCCCGTTTACATCTCCGTGGACGTGGACGGCCTCGACCCGGGCGTCATCCGGACGACCGGCACGCCGGAGCCGGGCGGACTCGGATGGTGGGAAACGATGCGCCTCCTGGAGCGCGTCTTCTCGAAGCACCGCGTGGTGGGGGCGGACGTGGTGGAACTTTCGGCCCAGGGCGACGCGGCGAGCGATTTTGCGGCAGCGAGGTTGGCGGCGAAATTGGCCGCCTTGGCCCTTTAAACCCTCCGCGCCCCCCGCTTGCCGCGGCGAAGTCCCATCGGGACGAAGCCGGGCCGCCGCCCGCCTCGCCGCCAAACTCGCCGCCTTGGCCCTCCAGTCCTCCTGAGTGTTCCAGAAAATCACGGTAACCTCTGCCCAGCCCACATGTTAGACGGAAATTACCCCAGGGGTAATTTCCGGCTCACCGCAGCCAACGCGGAGCCCGGAACGCGGAACCCCGTCTCGCCCTCCGGACATAGACCGACGCGCTCGCCCCATCCCGACCGTAACCTCGCCCCGTCCCTTGTGTTAAAATGCTTGAGGCCTAAGGCCCCTGGAGGGCGGTTTTCTGCGCTCGGGGAAAGACGAGCCGTGAAACACGTTCCATCCAATCCGTGCCGGACGCTGGCGGCGGCGCTGCTCATCCTGCTCGCCATGGCAGCCCCCTGCGCGGCGCGCGGGACCGGCGGATTCTTGCGCGACTGGGCCGTCTGCGGACCCCTGGAGGGGACGAAACTGGCGGTCCCCGCGCTCGCGCCCGACGCCGTCGGGTATCCCGGCCTCTATTCGCTGGGGCGGGTCTGGCTCCGGGCCAGCGCCCGGGAGGACGGCCGGGTGGACCTTCGCCGATTGTTTCCCGACCCGCCGACCGGCACCGCCCTGGCCCACACATTCTTCCGGGTGCCGGCGGACGGGACGTACGTCCTCAGGCTGGGGAGCGACGACGCCGTGCGCGCGGAGATCGACGGCTGGGTGCTTCTCGAACACGACGTGAAACGTTCCTGGCGCGCGGACGCCGAGGAGATCGTGGTCGAACTGAAGAGCGGTTGGCATCGCCTGCTCGTCCGCGTCGTGGACTACGGGGCGCAGTGGGCGTTCTCCGTCCGTGTGGCGGACGACAAGAATCGGCCCATCGAGGTCCAGCACCAGGCCGACGTGCCCGCGGCGCTCGCCGAGAAGTACCGCCTCGACGACCCCGTCACGCTGGATCGGCGGGCCGAGGCGACGCTTTACCTGGCGGCGTGGGCCGAGCAGACGCTCACGGACCTCCAGATGCGGCGTGCGCGTCTGGAAGCGCTGCCGGAGGGGTACGCGACGTTCGGGGAATACTCGGGCGCGCGGTCGCTGGGCCTCGAGTTTTTCAAGTCGCTGGCGGCGGAGTGGGGTTATCGGCTGGGGGGCGACGGGGCGGGGGAATCGCCCGAAGCGGCTGCGGCGGACCGCGCGGCCGGCTCGGCGGCCGTCGATGCCGCCACCGGCCTGTCGGAATCGCTCGGCGCGGAGACGAGGGATCTGGTGGCCGCGATGGCCGACGCCGCGGGCGCGTGGGAAACGCTCGGCGGGGCGCGTGTGTCGGAGCGCGATGCCGCCTCCGCGGCGCTTCGCCTGGCCGACGCGCTCCAGGACACGCGGCGCCTCGCGGACCAGGTGGAGAAGGAACACGTCCTGATGGCCCGCCTCGAAAGCGACATCCGCAACTGGCGCCAGCGGGACCTGACGGTCCGCGTCCTCGACGCCGAAGGCGGGCGCGTCGAGGGGGCCGAGGTCGAGATCGTCCAGACGCAGCATGAGTTTCTGTTCGGTTGCAACGCGTTCGCCCTCGGCCAATGGGGCAACGAGCGGAAGAACCGGCTGTATGAGGACGCGCTGACGCACCTGTTTAACCTGGTGACCGTGCCGCTCTACTGGTCCGCGATCGAACCCCGCCAGGGCCGCCGCGAGTTCGACACCCTTGACCGGATGCTCCGATGGGCCGAGAAGAAGAACCTTTCCGTCAAGGGCGACCCGGTGCTCCTCGAGGAAACGGTCCCGCGATGGGCGGCCGAGATGGCGCCCGACGGGGCGCGGGAGGCGGCGGAGTCGCACGTCTGCGGGCTCGTCGCGCGGTACGCCGGCCGCATCGACTGGTGGGACATTTTCACCCCCGTCCAGGGGGAGATCAAAGTTGGACCGGCCGAGGTGTCGGCCGACGAAGTCGTTCGCTGGTCGGCGTCGGCCGGACCGAAGGGCGGCCTCATCCTGCACGACCCGGACGGGCGGCGGCTCGCGCAGCGTGCGGCGGCGCTCAAGACCGCCGGCCTGCCGATCGCGGGCGTCGGCGTCCTCGCGCATCAGCACGCGGGCGCCTGGCCCGTGGACCTCGTGCGCCGGACTCTGGACGAGGCGGCGACGGCCCGCACGCCTCGCGGCTCGCCTCGCGTCGAAGCGGGCGACGCGGGGCTGCCGGTCCACGTGTCGGCCATCACGATCCTCGGCGGGCCCGACCAGGAGGCCGAACAGGCCGAGGCCGTCCGGCGGTTCTACACCGTCGCGTTCGCCCGTCCCGAGGTCGCGAGCATCTCGTGGTGGGACCTGTCGGACGCCTTTGCGTGGCAGAACGCGCCGGGGGGATTGCTCCGGGCGGACCTTTCGCCGAAACCTGCCTACGAGGCCCTCGACCGCCTGATCCAGCACCTCTGGCGGACCGATGCCGCCGGAAGGACCGACGAGGAAGGACGCATCGCCGTCCGCGCTTTCTTCGGATCGTACCGCATCACCGCCCGGGCGGACCGGCGCTCCAGGACCGTCGAGGTCCGCCTCGGACGCGACGGGCCCGCGGAAGTGGACGTGGTCCTGCCGCCGGCGGGCAGCGCGCGCTAAGCGAGGTTAATAAGTTTTACGCGGTGGGTTCGCCGCGGGGCTTGCCCCGCGCTGCGAACAGCCAGCGCCCCGCAAGCGGGGCGGCGAACCCGCCGCGCGGCAAGTTGACGGAATTTACCTCAAACCGCTTAGGCTCTGTCTGAGAAATCGCGCGGCGGTCCTGGCGCGCCGGGACCGCCGCGAAGAACACGGAGGCCGCGAGACGGGTGGCGGCCTAGGAAGGCCGCCACCCGAAGAACATCCTGCCGGCGGCAGGCAGCGCGCGCTAGTCCGGCAGGTCTTTCTCGGGCGCCACGAGGTCGTCGTAGGTTCCGCGTCGGCGGATGAGGCGCGCCTCGCCGCCTTCGACGAGCACCTCCGCCGGCCGGGGAAATGAATTGTACTCCGACGCCATCACCATGCCGTAGGCCCCCGCGCTGAAGACGGCCAGCAGACCGCCGCGCGCGACGGGCGGCAGATGGCGATCCTTCGCAAGAAAATCCGTCGACTCGCAGATCGGACCGACCACGTCCACCACCTCCGTGCCGGGCATCCTCTCATCGCGGCTGCGCCGGCGCGGCACGAAGTCCGGCCCCGGCTCGACCGGCCAGACGTGATGGTACGAGCCGTACAGCGCCGGCCGAATTAGATGGTGCATCCCCGAATCGCACAGGAGGAACTTGCGGTCCCCGCCTTCCTTCACGTATTGGATGCGCGTGACGAGGATGCCGGCGCTGGCGGCGATGAATCGGCCGGGCTCCATGATGATCTCCAGACCCGTGCCTTGGAGCATCGGCACGATCGCGCGGCCGAAGGCGTCGGCATCGAGGGCCTCGCCGCCTTCGTAATGGGCGCCGAACCCGCCGCCGATATCCAGCGACGTCACCTCGAGGCCCGCTCCGCGCAGCCGGCCGACGAGGCCGAGCACTTTCTCGACGGCCTCGACGTACGGATCGACGGAGAGGATCTGCGACCCGATGTGAATGTGGATGCCGGCGAGGGCCACGTGCCGGGCGCCGGGCGAACCGGCAAACGCGCGGAAGACGCGTTCCGCCCGCTCCAGGTCCACGCCGAATTTCGTCTCCCGTTTGCCCGTCGTGACGTAGCGGTGCGTCTTCGGGTCCACGTCGGGATTGACTCGGAGGGCGGCCCGGGCGGTCCGTCCGGTTTCCTCCGCGAGGCGCGCGAGGTTCTCGAGTTCCGCCTCGCTCTCGACGTTCAGGAGGTGAATGCCTTGCTCGAGGGCGTATCGGATCTCGTCGTCGGTCTTGGCGACGCCGGCAAAGCACGACCGCCCCGGGTCGCCGCCCGCCTGGATGACGCGGTAAAGTTCCCCGCCGCTGACCAGGTCGAACCCGCTCCCCTCCTCCGCCAAAAGGCGCAGGATGTGCGTGTTCGAGCAGACCTTGACGGAGAAGCAGATGAGCGGCTCCAGGGCCGCGAACGCGCGGGCGAGTTTGCGGTAGTGGTCGCGCAGGGTGGCGGCGCTATAGACGTAGAGCGGCGTGCCGAAGCGGCCGGCCAGGTCCGCCACCGCTGCGTCCTCGCACCACAGCCCGCCCTCGCGATACTCGAAACGGTCCATCGGACCCTCACCAAGGCGGAACCCGCCTTCGTCAACTCGCCGACGCGCCAAAGCCGCTAGGGCAGCGGCGCGGCTTCGGCGGACATGCCCGGAACTCCTTGCTTAGGACCTTGGGGCACGCACTGCCCGGACCAACTTCGCCAAGACATAGCCCCAGAAGTAGGCATTGAGCACCACAAATACCACAAATAAGACCACAGCCAAGAGCGGCTGATCGCAAAACTTGCTGAGAAAGTACCCGCCAAGCGTACACCCAAGAGGGAAAGTGAGCGCGCAGAAGGCGAGTACGCCGACCGGGCCGGGCAGAACATCGAAGCCGTAGGAGGAAAGCGTACGCGGGTAAACGAGGACTACGGCGAGGATCAGAAGCATGTTGGCGACCGCAATCTTGCCCTCAAGGGTCATCTTGTAGAGGCGGAAAAGCACGGTGGCCTCCTTTCATCCCAAGTCGAATGCAAATTCCTGGGATACAATACTTATCTCCCACCGCCGCCCGTCCGAATCAAGTATTGTGTCACCGGAACTCCACCCAGATTACTTTCACCGCAGCATGCACGTCATGGGACCCCATGACGGCGGCTGGCTTCGGAATCGCGCGGAGCCAATCGTGCAGGGGCGCCCCGGCCGCATCCCCTGCCGGGCCTTCCGGGCTGACCTGGAGGAGCGGGGACGGCGCCCGTTCGCTCGTGAGGTAAAGCGTCCGGCCGTCGGGCCCGTAGCAGATCGACTCGCCCTGGGGCCGCGGGGGCATCCGGATCGTCCTCGGGGCGCGGCCGAAGGCCGCCCCCCAATCCTCCTTCGCTTCGCGGGTATATTCGTACGCATCGGTATAAGTCAGAACGACCGCGCGAAGGCCGTCGGGAGAGACGTCCATGGCCGTCGTGGTGGGAACCTGAAGCGTGGCGACGGCCTTGGCCACGAGGTCCCTGACGCGGGCCTCGCGAGGCAGCGGCAGGACGTACACCTTGCAGCCGGCCTCCGCGGTCTTACTGACCAGGAGGATCTCCCGCCGCACCGGGTCCACGGCGAGCGACTCGCAGTTGTGCGGCCCGTCCTCGTAGGTGAAGTCCATGCGGGCCGCCAGAGGCAGCGAAGCCGGCCTGGGGGGTTCGGCTGAGACCGGGGGCTCCGCGACCAGATACAGGGTATAGGACTTCCGCCGGACCTGATTGTCGCCCACATCCCCCACGAGCAAGTAAGGCCTTTTGCCGATGGAGAACGACGCCATGTCCTCCCAATCGACGGCCGTGGCCCCTTGAATCATGTAGGCGCCAAGATCTGCGCCTTTGTCGTTGAAGGCGAACAACCTCGGCTTGTCGCCCGCGTCATTGTGCGTCCAGAAGGCGCCTGGCCGGATCCGGCTGGGGGCCAGCCCGCTGCTTTCCGTAATCTCCGGGTTTGCCAGGCGCGCGATCTCTTTGCCGGGCCCGTACGGGATCGGGCCTTGGGCCGTCGTGGGTTCCTCAGCCGCGACAGCGACGAGGGCCAACAGGGCGCCAAGCACGCACCCTGCCGTGATGCTTCCGGCCCTGCCGTATCCGCGTCTCGACGCGTTCATCGATACTCCTCGGAACAGAAGGCGTGGGGAAATCCGGCGTCGCGCGCAGCCGGACGCGTGCCGAGGAAATTCCCCCGGAACTCCCTCGACGGCCGTGGCCACGTACTCCGTCGCCCCCTCCAAGGACTCGAAAGCGGCCGTCCGCTCCTCCGGGGCCTGCCACGACTCGTTGCAAGGAAGGCTATCCCTTCGTTGGCGCCGCCGGTGCGGGGGCGGTCGCTGGAATGTCGGTCGGCGCAGGGATCGTCACGGCCCCCGTGGCGGCCCACTCCGCGCCGCGCTCCAGCAGGATCGTCGTGTCCGGCGCGGTCGTCTCGGGCACGGCGTGGCCGAGCACCGTGACGAAGACGCGGCCCTTGCCGAAGGGCACCGTCCACGCCATCGGTTCATGCATCTCCGTGCCGGCCTTCTGCTTGTCGTTGTCTTTGACGGAGAAGGCGGTGCACAGGATGTGCATGTCCTTGGCCGGGCCGCGCAGACTTCCGTACAACTCGTCGCTCGTGTGCTGCCACTTCTCCGGCAGGCCCTTCATGATGGGATGGTCCTTGTCGCGGACGATGATCTCGAACGGGTGGGCAGACCCGTGCGAGCCGCCGGCGCCCTCGCCTTTCGCGCGGCGGACCTCTTTGCCGCTGTCATCCAGCGCGAGGCCCTCCCCGAACTCGGCGTCCTTCCACCCCATGCCGATCATCTGGTTGTAGGCATCCCATTCCTTGAACGCGGCCACGGCAAAGTGATAGGCGACAAATCCGCCGCCGTCGGCCACGAACTTCTCGAAGGCCTTCTGGACGTCCTCGGGCCAGGGCTGGCCGCAGTAGTTCGAGAGGACCGCCTGGTACTTGGAGAAATCGGGCTTGAACTTCTCCCACGCGGCCTTGTTGGCGGCCTTGGCGGCGTCATCGGTGTCCTTGGCAAGGGCCGGCGGCGACGTCAGGACATCGACGTTGAAGCGGCCGGTCTTTTCGAGCATCGCCTTGATGGGCGGCGTGGTCGCCTTCCAGTCGTGGACGTTCTGGCCATCGATGATGAGGACGCCGATCTTCTCGGCAGCCGAGGCCGGGCAGACCACGAGTGCCGCCGCCCCCAAGACTGCCGCCATGATAAACCACCGGTTCGTTCTGGCCATGGTCCGCTTCCTTTCGTTCAGGTCCGTGGATACGGTTTACGTTCGGTGAGGATAGAGCGGCCGCCGCCAAGATGCAAGCAACTTAACGAGCGGGCAGCGGCTAAACGTGACGGCCGAAGGGGCAGGCCTCTGCGGTTAGAACACACATCGGGGATATTGACGCGGGCGGAGGAGGTTCTATAATGCGGGACGCGGCAAACGGTCCCCCCGTGCCCTCTGCGGCGAGGTCTGGCCGGGGGCCGCAGAAAAGGAGTCGGCGTTGCTCTACTACGACAAGAACACGCAGTCGTTCTACACGGACCTTCGGCCGACGAAACTGGAGGACGTCGAGGAGCCGAATCTGTACCGCGACATCTTTCCGTACAACCAGTTTCCGAAGATTCCGTTCAGCCACGAGCGCGTGCCGACCTTCATCCCGCCGGAGACGTGGATCACGGATACCACGTTCCGCGACGGTCAGCAGGCCCTGCCGCCGTACACCGTGAAGCAGATAGTGGATCTCTATACGTTCATGCACCGACTGGCGGGCCCGCGGGGCCTGATTCGGGCCAGCGAGTTCTTCCTCTACTCGAAGAAGGACCGCGAGGCGGTCGAGAAGTGCCTGGAACTGGGCTTCGAGTATCCGCAGATCACGGGGTGGATCCGGGCGGTCAAGAGCGACTTCAAACTGGTCAAGGAAATGGGCCTGAAGGAGACGGGCATCCTGACGAGTTGCTCGGACTATCACATTTTCCTGAAGTTGCATCGGCGTCGGAGCCAGGCGCTCCAGATGTACCTGGACATCGTGAAGGCGGCGCTGGACGAGGGGATCGCTCCGCGGTGCCATTTCGAGGACATTACGCGGGCGGACTTCGAGGGGTTCGTGATTCCGTTCGCGGCGGAACTGATGAAACTGGCCGAACAGTACGAGACGCCGATCAAGATCCGGGCGTGCGACACGCTCGGCTACGGCGTGCCGTACGTCGGGGCCATGCTGCCGCGGTCCGTGGCGAAGATCATCTACTGCCTGCGTCGCGAGGCGGGCGTGCCGCCCGAGTGGCTGGAGTGGCACGGCCACAATGATTTCCATATGGTGCTGGTGAACGCGACGACGGCCTGGCTGCACGGGTGCTCGGCGGCCAACGGGACGCTGCTGTCGATCGGCGAGCGGACGGGCAACCCGCCGCTGGAGGGCCTCGTCGTCGAGCATGCGATGCTCTGGGGCGAGACGGAGGGCGTCGATTACTCGGTCATCACGGAGATGGCGGACTACTATCGGCGGGAGATCGGCTACGAGATTCCGGTACGGTATCCCCTGGTCGGCCGCGACTTCAACGTCACCCGGGCGGGGATCCACGCGGACGGCCTCTTGAAGAACGAGGAGATTTATAACCCGTTCGACACGGAGGGGATTCTGAAGCGGCCGGTGCGCGTCGCCCTGACGGACAAGAGCGGGGTGGCCGGCGTCCTGCACTGGATCCAGGACCGGTACGAGATGGATGCGGACCTGGCGAAGGACGACCCGCGGATCGTGCGGATCGTGGACTGGATCGCGGCGGAGTACGAGGAAGGGCGGATGACGTCCATCAGCGATGAAGAGACGGACGCGAAGGTCCACGAGGTGTTCGGGCCGGACGTGAAGCGCCGGCCGGAGACGCTGTAACCCATCGCGCCGGAGGTTCTCCTGCGGCGTCTTGCGAAGCGGTCGATTCCCCCTTCTGCGCCTCGACCTTTGGCGGGGCCGGTGCGCGCCCCCCACGGACGCGGCAAGTCAGTCGGCCTTTCGGAGTCGGCGGTGCCAGAGGCTGAGCCAGATGGCGGCGAAGAGGATGACGAACAGGATGACCTTGAAGACGCCGAAGAACCAGAGGGTGATGATCTGCATGTCGTCCCAGGTCAAGTCGCCGCCGCCCCAGAGGGTGCGGACCCATTCGGGCCTGCGGGTCATGACGGTCAGCCAGGCGGAGTAGCCCACGGTGATCCAGACGATTCCGATGAGGACGAGCCACCAGGCGGCTCCGGCGGCGGCGCGGACCTTCTTGGCGAGTTCGTCGGACATGGCGATGGCTCCTCCCTGAGCCCCCGCTCGCGTGCCCTGCATCGAGTCCATTGTAAGGCAAGCCCCCGGGCGGTGCGAGGGGGAAAGTTGGGGAGAAGGACGGAGAATATCGAACCCCCAACCGCAGAAGTAAGAAGGGAACGGAAACGGCAGGGCGGCGCAGTCAGCGGAGGGGATTTTGCCCATTTCGGCGGTTATCGGACCATCAGGGGCCTCTCAGGCATTTGACTTTGGCTGATTTCGGAGTATACTTGGACGGAAGTAAGCACTCGGGGAAGGCTTAATCCGAACCAAGAGCGTCCGGTAGTCTTCCCGCAAGGTGTGTTTATCAAGGTTTTGGATTGCGCCGATGTCGGCGCACATGGGGTTGGCAGGAGGGATAGGCGATGAGGGTGATCCGAGGGGTGGCGTTGGCCGTGGCGGCGGCGTGGCTGATGGCGGCGTGCGGAGGCGCCGAGGCGGGGTACATCGATCTGCTCGGGTATCCGGAACTGAAAGCAGAACTGGGCGCCTCGGTGCCGACGGGCGCCGGCGTAGCGGTGATGCAGGTCGAGGGCGCGGACACGAACGGGTATTACATGCCGGACACGGCGGACGCGCAGTTTACGGGGAAGACGTTTACGAACGCGACGGGGACGTCGACGGGAATGTCGTCGCACGCGCACCAGGTGGGTCTGAATTTCTACGGGAACACGATCTCCATCGCGCCGGGGATCACGAACATCACGAATTACGAGGTGAACAACTGGCTGGGGACGGGGTTTCTCAAATACGGGACGACGACGGCGCCGTCCTATTCGACCGCGCGGATCGCAAACCACAGTTGGGCCTCAGACACGGGAACGGCGAGCGTGGACGCGAACATCCTTCGCCGCGTGGATTACCTGGTGGAGACGGACGATTTTATCCATGTGGTGGGGGTGAACAACATTCTGAAGGCGGGCGACACGAACGAGCCGCTCCTCGCGGATTCGTACAACGCGATCGCCGTGGGCGTGACGAGCGGGGCCCACGCGACGGGGACGACGGCGGTGGACAGCGTGTACGTGACGGGCCGGACGAAGCCGGACGTGGTGGCGCCGGGCGAGAGTCCCCAGAACCCGAGCATCCGGACGAGTTGGGCGGCTGGGATGGTGTCGGCGAGTACGGCACTGCTGGTCGAGACGGGGCACACGCAGACGGGCCTGTCGAATGGGTCGTACACCTCGCCGCGCACGGGGTTGAAGATCTACCACGCGGAGACGAGCGAAGTCGTCAAGGCGGCGCTGATGGCGGGGGCGGACCGGCGGACGGCCAACGGCCGGGGAGCCGAAATCACGGATTACAAGGTGGACACGGCCAACGGGCTGGACAGCCGATTCGGCGCAGGACAGGTGAACATCTACAATAGTTATCACGTCCTGACCGGGGGCGAGCAGAACAGCGCCCAGGACGGCAACGCGACCGCTATCGGGCGGTACGGGTTTGATTACGACCCGGCGTTCGGCGGCTCGTCGGGGAGCAACACGACGGGGTCGTACTCTTTCACGGCCAACTTCGCGTCGCTGGCGCGGGAGATCTTCGCGTCGCTCGTGTGGAACATCGACATCAGGGCGCAGGGGCCGGACCCGGTCGGCACCGCGACGCTCTACGACCTGGATCTGAAACTGTTCGACGTGACGTCGGGCGGCACGCTCGTCGCCTACTCTGCCAGCACCCTCGACAACACGGAGAATATCTGGTTCAACCTCCTGGACGGGCACAGTTACCGGCTGGACGTGGTGCGTGGGAGCGGGCAGGGCAACTTCCTGTGGGACTACGGCCTGGGGTGGCAGATGGTTCCGGAGCCCGCCTCCGCCTTCCTGTTCTTGGCGGGGGTTGCCGTCCCGATGCTCCTGCGCCGGCGGCGGAGGCGATAGAGCCGGGCACGGGGCTACGGCGGGCAGGCCGGCCACGGTTGCGCTTCTGGGGTTGGGCGGCGTCGCCTTGCTCTTGCGTCGGCGGAGACGGTAACGGACGGCTAAGCCGCCCACCTTCGTCCCGATGAATCGGGACTACGGCGTGGCAAGGCCAAAAAGCGAACGGTCGGCGGGCGCGGGCTTTGAACCCCCGCGCCCGCTTTCTTGCGCGCCGGGGTGTCAGAAGTTTTTCAGGAGGTCTGCGGCCTTGGCGGCGTCGCCGGCGGAGTCGAGCGCCAGATAGCAGACGAAGCGGTCGCCGATGGCGGCGGCCGAAAGGCCCCGCAGGTTGATGCCGCCGTCGGCGAGTTTGCGGGTGAGACGGGCGCCGATGCCCGTCTGGTCGGGCCCCTCGAGGCGGACGGAGTGGAGGCTGTCGGTCCTGGTGAAGCCGGCGGCCTTGGCGGCCTGGACGGCCTTGTCGCCCTTCAAGGGGGCGACGAAGAGGACGCCCGTGCCGGGCTTGTCGGGCGAGCGGCGGGCGATGACGAAGTCGAGGGCGGCGCCGGCCTTGGCAAGTGCCTCGAGTTTTTCGGCCAGACCGCCGGGCTTGTCCTGAATGCTCGCGGCCCAGACTTCCGTTTGCGTGACCTTCGGAGCCATGGCGCAACCTCCTTAAACGGGACGTTCCGGACTTGGTCGCCCGGCAACCCGGGCGGGCCTGTCTATAGGATACCCGAAGGGGGTGTCGAATGCGAGGGTGGAGTGTGCGAAAAAGACCCCCGGGGTCTTTTCCCCGGGGTCTTTTTCGCCGCCAAGAAAAAGGCGTGACAGGCAGGGGTCCGTTGGTATGATGGCCCCGTCCTTGGAAGGAAAGGCGACGAACATGAAACGGTTCCTGGCGGGTGTAGCGGCGGTTGTGATGTTGGCGGGATGGATGGGCGCGGTGGGGTCGGCGGCCGAGGGCGCCGAGATGCGGTTGACGGTGCGGCCGCAGGCCGCGGGGACGGAGGTGCCGGTGGCCGCGAAGGTCGCGCTGCCGGCGGACCTGGCCGGGGCGGAGGCGGGCGCGCTCCGCGTCGAGATGGCGAGCGGCGGGACGACCGTGCCGGGACAGATCGTTGCGGCGGCCGGCGGCGGGACGGAACTGTGGTGGATTCTGCCGAAAGCGGAGGCGGGCACGGCGCAGGAATGGACGGCGCGGGTGTCGCGCGGGCCGGCGCCGACCAAGGACGCCTTCTCGTTTGCGGACACCGCGGGCGACCACCTGGACGTTCTGTTTGCGGGCCGGCCGGTCGCTCGCTACATGTACGCCAGCGACACGTCGACGGAGAAACGGGCCGGCGAGACGTACAAGCCGTACCTGCACGTCCTGGCGCCCGATGGAACGCGGCTGACGAAAGGCCCCGGCGGCCTGTACACGCACCACCGGGGGATCTTCATCGGGTGGATGAAACTGAAGTACGACGGGAACAAGGTGGGCGACTGGTGGCAGATGAAGGGCGTGCGCATGGTGCACCAGAAGTTCCTGGAGCAGTCGGCGGGGCCGGTGCTGGCGCGCGTGACGTCGCTCGTCAACTGGAACGACGGTGAAGGCAAGCCCGTCGTCATCGAGGAGCGGTCGATGACGGTGCTTCAGCCGGGCGGCGCGACGATCGCGACGATTCTTTTCCAGTCGAAACTCCAGGCCGCGCGGTGCGACATCGTTCTGGACGGCGACCCGGAGCACGCGGGCGTTCATTACCGTCCGGCGGACGAGGTGGAGAAGGCGGCGACGAAGTACGTGTTCCCGAAAGAGGACACGGACGTGAAGAAGGAGACCGACTTGCCGTGGGTGGGAATGAGTTACGTTCTCGGCGGGAAGAAATACAGCGTGCTTCAGATGAACGATCCGGGCAATCCGAAGG
>Ga0315288_10003743_pt1 | contig 19386 bp, 16 predicted proteins | sample YL17G11_20_MG_FD_203454 | JGI IMG/M metagenome (GOLD analysis project Ga0315288, IMG submission 203454) | Sediment microbial communities from Yellowstone Lake, YNP, Wyoming, USA - YL17G11_20 | ecosystem: Environmental > Aquatic > Freshwater > Lake > Sediment | place: USA: Wyoming | collected... | reverse complement strand
TTCCGCCTTTTCTTTGTGAACAACATCGCCCAGAAACATTTTGAATACTTTTGAAAGCCCGTCTTTGCGCTGCATGGTGCCAGAAAGTCCTAGTGTATAGGTTGTTGCAACCTTCATCATGCAGCGGCTAAACACTTCGGCCCCCATGTGATGACACTCATCAAAAATAGTTAGCCCGAATGACTCAAATGTGCTTTGCGGGTATTCCTTCATGGACAGCGACTGCACCATTGCAATGACAATATCCTTGTTGTCAATGTCAATCAGCTGCCCCTGAATTATTCCAACGCGCGCACCCGGTAAAAATTGCTCGATGCGCTCTTTCCACTGATTCGACAAGAAACTTTTGTGAACGACCACCAGCGTCTTGGTCGCCAGACACTCGACTATTTTTAATGCCATGACAGTTTTACCTTTCCCCGGATCCACATCCAATAACCCGCCGCCTCCAATTGCTGCTCCGCCAAGTCCGCTGTTGCGCGCCGCCTTCAAATACTTTTCCACAATCACTTGCTGATAGTCTCTCAAATCTCCCATAAATTTTAGAGATATTGCGTGACCCGGACTAATTTTACTTTCAACCTGAATACCGGCCCATCTTTCCAACCCGAAATAACGAGGAACATATAATTTCAACGGCGATTCGCGATATATTGGAAACGGTGTTGGTTGTATTGGCGATTTAGGAATATATGCGCCAACCGTTAATTCTTTTCTTAGCGCATGCTGTTCTTCTACTGTAAGCGTATCTTTTAAAATGGAATAACCTTGGTATCCAAGGTATGCTTTTATTTTTTTTATTATAGGGTTTATAGGATTTCTTTGTTGTGGTTGTTCTTGCATAGAAAAGTGTGAAACTATGAAACTGTATTTATTTGTTTTGGATAATTAAAATGAGTCGCAATGATAATATTTATATATTTTTTATAAAATTCAATTTTAAATATTATGAAATGTAAAAATATATTTTTTCACAGAATTAAAATATAATATTATGATATACGGAAAATATTGATATACGGAAAATATGGAAATGTTTAGAACATTATCGCGTAGAGAGAAACGGTCAGAGTTAATTTTGTTTATTCTTTTTATCATATACATTTTATTCAACATTAGAACACCGCATTATCTTGCTTCATATGTCGACACCGTCGGCGGATACATTGTTGTTGTCGGCCTATTTATTTTGTTGTGCAAGTCTGTTACTGTGTGGGCGGTTGCCGCTCTCGGTGCTGTAGCAATGATAATATTTGTTCAGCGCTCCCGTGTCAGCACAGGAACTGCCGCAATGAGTTTGTTTTTACCCAGCGAAATTCAAAAAACCAATTATTTATCCAACCTTAACGAACTGCCTGTAACTCTCGAAGAAGAAATGGTGCATAAAATGGCGCCGTTTCAAGGACACATTGACGATGATGGATCAGTCAAGCCGGTTCTTAACAATACGCACGATGCTGTGAGAGTTTAAATAAAAATGATTAAATGAATTGATTTTAGAATTTAATTTATGTATTTATATATTATAAAAATTATTACAATATATAATTAATAACTACAATATATAACTAACAACCAGTCCCAGTCTAGATGATATAACCATGTCCCGCCGCCTCTTCAATTGTGTTGTAATTAACATCACATCCGTTGTGAGATAACGAGTACGGAAACGGCCTTGCCCATGCCGGAGTGGGCAAACAATTATTTTTTGCAACACCGCCTGTTGTTATGTACTGTCCTTGTGTAGTATATCCTCCAACAAATTTGGTGGTTGGTTTATAATACATGTATTTCTTGCCACCAATATGATAAAATTTGCCTTGCAAGCACTTGCACACTTCGGCATCGGCAACAGTAGTATTTCCACTTTTGTCTGCTTGAAACTTACACGCCCCATATTTCCAGCTCAGCGATTCAATGTACTGAGATTGTGTGTCGGTAATCCTGTAGCTGTTATCATCGTCTTTAACCCAGGTGTTTGGATAAGCGCCGTGAAGGATTCCTAAATATTTTTCATCAAGCATCCCCTTTGTGTTTTTGGTCGACAGTTTTACAATAGATGAATCGTTATTGCAACAGTCCCCTGAATTTGCAATGTATTGCGGGTATGTCCCACAGCATCCGCCCCACCCTACCGGCTTGTTTCCTCTAAACGGTGTGCGCGTCACGTTGCTAACCATGCGAAACCTGCCAACTCCGCCAATGTTCCGGAGACACCCGTTTAACGAAAACCCGTTGTGTCCCACTCCGGAAATTGGATCTACTCGCGGATTACCGCCGCGAAATGTTTTTCTTTTCAACGTTGCTATTGACATATATTTATCTATAACCTACTCTTTGTATTATATGTATATTTATATTAATATAAATATAAATTAAATATAAATCGAAATATAAAAATATAAATGCTAAAAGGATCTATAATATTTATAATATTTTGCTAACCATTTTTAATGCCATGTAAGATAAACCAACACCAATAACTACATTTAAATAAGGATTCTTCATAATATTATCCATGCTTAGCGCGCTCATATCCGGAACCAACGTGGGTGGCGGAGTTTGGTACAATATCTCTCCATCTTCCCCTGCGGGATTGCACTCAATGTATATTTCGTCCTGACTTCCGGAACCCGGTTTCGCATTCGGCCCGGATGAATTATAGTAATAGTCTGACCGAGCCACCGACTTTATCCCACTCGGAGCAATCATTCCTGTGAGTGTTGCCAACGTGGAACTGCTTATTGTAACCGGGCTTTTCGTCTTATCAAACACAAGGAAACTATACTGACCGTCGCACGGAGAAAAAGGAGCACCTCCCATGTAAAAAAAATAAGGCGCGCTCGGTATGAAATTCTCCAAATTATAATTTGCAACATTTACAAGCTGACTGTCGTTTGTTTTTGTTTTATCAAATGTAGATGAAAATTTTGTGATTATATCGTCTAAAATAGTTGCAGAATTTGCCGCACCGCTTGATTGAACTAGCGGAAGTGAAACAATCAGTTTTTTCCCTGCACCGTCATGTATAATTAACATTTCTGCATCTGCCGGCGAACCATTGTACGTGTGTATTGATGGCGCGTATATGTTTATTTCTCTCACATTATAACCTTCTTTATTAAATGTTACCGCCGGGCTGGTTGTTGCATCATAGCTTAATTTTAAATAGTTTGGAAATTGTGTCACTGTGCATGCGCTGTCTTTGTACTGGTGCATGTATGCGCAAAAAATTTCACAACTGAGAACATTAGCAGTTGTTGATATATTGATTGGAGAATCAGAACTTGGACAACTCATCTTAAATGACTTGAATTAATATATGTTTTATGTATATATATATTATATTATATATTATATTATTTAATATATAATACACAATACATAACAACATCCATTAATGGCAACTGCACCACCCCTTGACGACCCCTTTGAATACGAAATTGTTGAACTTCAAAGAATAATTGAAGAACTTAGAGAAAAAAATTATAATTTAAATTTAGCTTTAATAAAAATAGAATTCCAATCCCTAAATAGTGAAGTTAAAAAATTACAAAATACAGTTTCTAATATAAATGCAACTGAATGCAATGACCAGTGCGAAGAAGCAAACCGTCAAACCGAAACACACACCGTTGACGATTTTTTAAAAAAAGACATCAGCTTTATATTCAACATTTAATTATTTAACAACATTTTTATTACGATTAGATTATTAAATAATAATATTATAGTATTAATATTATTAATATTATTAATATTATTATTATTATTACCATAAATGGATTTAATTGAACCACAAATAAACCCTGTCATCCTAGTCGAGCCTTTTGATAAAATTGAAGTTGAAGATGAAGAAAACTCCATCAAGTTTGTCATTGAAGAAAAAGTTGAAGCGGTTGAAGCAGTTGAAGCAGTTGAAGCAGTTGAAGCAGTTGAAGCAGTTGAAGCAGTTGAAGCAGTTGAAGCAGTTGAAGCAGTTGAAGCAGTTGAAGCAGATGAAACAATTGAAGCAGTTGAAAAGGTTGAAGAAGATGAAAAAGTTGAAGCAGATGAAACAATTGAAGCAGATGAAGAAGTAACCACCCTTGTGGAGCCTGATGTTCAAATTGAACAAATACCACCACAAATACCACTACAAATACCACCACAAATACCAAAAGTAATTTATATATGTCATAAAAATCTTGATTGTCTTCAAATGACACATGATAAATGGAAAAATTTAAATCCAAATTATGAAATAAAATTATTCGATGATGCAATGTGCGAACATTTTTTATTAACCGAGTATTCGGTATTTCACTGTAACGTATTTAAATTTATACGCGATGGTCCAATTAAATCTGACTTTTGGAGATTATGTATACTTTATAAATATGGAGGAATATATGTTGATGCAGATATTCACCCACTCATTTCCATTAACAAGTTTTTGATGCCTGGTGCAGATTTTGTTACATGCATTACAAAATCAAATCGAAACTTTAATCCGCACTTTATTGCTTCAAAAAAAAAAGAGCATATACTAAAACGATGCATTGATGAATACATTGCATTATACAAATTTAAAAAAGACTTGTATGAATACTGGAAGTGGTCGGTTGTTCACATTTTTAACAAAGTGTTGAAACCTCTTAGAAATTCTAATACACAAACAGTGACATTTAAAAAAAAAAAATTTCAATTTTTGATTGAACAGACTGATTCTAAATTGCAAAACCCTAGTTTACACGATTATTATTGCACTTTCAAAAATACAATAGTATTCAATACACGGTATACAAGCTATGACCCTCATACTCACAAGTTCAAATATGATCCCAATAAATTCAATACTATTAACAGAAAAGGTAATTCAATTGCAATAAAGGGTGGTTTTGATCTTGGTATGACTTCGCAACTTCAACAGAGACTTGGGATGCAGAAGCAAACGCATCCTGCAAATGTTTCACCTGCGACGACAGTGTCGCCTTCTTCCAAAAGGAAAAGTAATTCTAATAATTTATTTGTCATTTCATTCAATAAATAAGTAAAACCATGTTTCATTTTTTTCATTATTTATTGAATGAAAAACAACCGCGATTGCAGTTGCACTTTGCAATCGGTAATACTGAAATTTGTATCAATTTTATAGATGCATCCAACATTAATATCGCAATACGCTCTTGTTCGTCATCCAGTGTTAAAATTAGAATACTTTTTATAATAAAGTGTAAAAAATGTAACACTGATTCTGATGACAGTGATATTTTAAAATTTTGACTTGCAGTGTAATTATTAAATAAATGAATAATCTCGTGCATAAATGTCATAAAGTGTATCGAATCGTTCATATCTATTTTTCCATCCTCCATAATTTTTGTAAATGCATCCAAAAAAATTCCATTCAACTCTGTTGCACTATTTGTAATCGATACAATTGTTTTTATATTTTCAATATCCGTCGGTGTAAATTTCGTTTTATTTTCTTCATACACTTTGAATACTTCTACATATATCATATCAGGCTGATTTAAGATTACCCCTAACTTTACCCGAAGTGGTTTTATTGTTAAAATTAAATTTAAAATAACATTTTTTATAAAAACAAATACCATCTGTTCATTTTCACTGTATGCACTTAATGCGTCTTTAATGTTTAGATCTGGCTGTTGCTGTTGCTGCTGTTTTGATTTTTGTTGCATTTGTTGCATTTGTTGCATTTGTTGCATTTATAAATATAAATAATTATTATAATATTTATATTTATTTTATTTTATCAAAATAAACCATTATTTAAAAAATAACAATTATTTAAAAAAAATTTATTATAAAAATTGATATTAAATTAAAATACATCCATTTATATAACAAACAACACAAGTATAAAATGTCTAACAATCAAAATGGGCCAGTGACGGAAGAACTACCGGTACCGACTAAAAAACCTGCACGAAATATATTAATAGTATTACACAGTATGATTCGCATTATTCCAGATGAATGTGAAGAAGAGAATTTCAAACGTGATTTAGAACGACAATTGACAAAAGGATCATATGTAGCTCCTGAAAATGTGTATACTGTTTGGCGAAATGTTCAAAATATAATTACAAACCGATTTAATGCGCACAATGATAAATCTACTTTACCTAAATGGTGTGAATTATTACTTGATATATGGACTGATAATAAAACAATTCCCTGATTACGTTTAAATCGTATAATATTTATAATATATATTATATATAACATATAATATATATAAATGTTGAGATTAGAAGATTTATCAGATAATACAACCGACAAAAATACTACACATTCATATTTACCTCTCTATCAAACATTATTGATAAAAAAAAAGGAAACTGCTAAAAATATATTAGAAATAGGAATATATTATCATGGAGGAAGTATAAAATTATGGAGCGAATTTTTTACAAATGCAACTATTTATGGATTAGATATTCTTAATATTGATGATATTTGGGGAGGTATAAAAAATAATGAAAAGATTATATTACATACATCCACGGACGCATACGATAATGAATTTTTTGTAACTAATTTCTTAAATAAAAATATAAAGTGTGATTTTATGTTAGATGATGGTCCTCATACTTTAGAATCTATGAAACAATTTATAACATTATATTCACAAATAATGACGGACGATGGAATATTAATAATTGAAGATGTTCAATCATGGGATTGGATTGATTTACTTAAAAATGAAGTTCCAGAACATTTGAAACAATTTATAAAAGTATATGATTTAAGAGAAAATAAAAATCGTTATGACGATATTGTTTTTACAATTGACAAATCTAATATTTTTTAATATTTAATTAAAATTATTCTTTAATTTTCATAAAATATTCTTCTCCCCGTTCTCTCGAATTTATATTATTGAAACAAACCTTGTTTACATCAGATGGTGAAAATACATTTTCAACGTGTTTATAGCGCCGAATTTGCTCTTCCGTGTATACATCCTCAACGCACCCGTTGTAAAATAAATCCACCAACTGATTAATCATTAGCGCGTCACACTTTGAAAAATGAACAATTTCATCCATCCTTCCCGGACGCTTAAACGTGTCATCAATTTTTGAAGTGTCATTTGCGGTGCATATGATAAACCGCCCCCGCGATTCCAAAATTCCATCCATAATACTCAATATTTGACCTCTAGTTAGTCCATTGCTCGCACTCGATGCAGTAGAACAACTTGCTGTTTTTTTGAATTTATTACCTTCATCGCCCGTTAACCCATCTTTTGATACAATTACAATATTGTTGGGATTTAGATTCAAATTTGAGTTTTCGGTGGCGGCTGCCATATTCTTTTCCTTCTCTTCCTTTAAAGAAAGTGCCTCAAAAAATTTATCTATTTCATCAATCAAAAAAATTCGCTTATTTGTTGGAATATATTTCCCATTAATGTAATTTCCATAGAATATATCTTCTAATTCTGTAATACTCTTAATATTCGTCAAATCAACATCAACAATATGACGATCCGTGTATGTCGCAATTCCCTTCATTGTCGACGTTTTGCCGCAACCCGGAGACCCTTCAAACACTAAAGTAAGTTGGTACGGAATGCCTCGTTTGTTATACCACTCTTCATTATTAACAAAGAAATTAATTCTGTTTATTAATGAATCTCTCATTGTGAAGAAACAATTTTTCGTCAAGTGCTTGTTTGTTATCAACGGATATTCTGCACACCTTATTCCGCGAGTTTTCGTATCTCTCCATTCATCATTATTATTATTATTATTACTTTTTTCGCTATTGTGTTTGAAAATGAATTTTTGCTTTGATAACTCATCATTGACCGCCTTTTCAAATTTTTCTTCACACATTTTTACAAATGCATGAATATAAGTAATATCATGTTCGTACGTTTTTACCGAACACGAAACATTTATAAATTCCAATAAAGATTCATGGTCCTTGCTGTTTGGCAACTTTTCACTTGACAATTCAATGTAAATATCGGGATACAATTCAAACGAAACCCCTTCTTCATTCGGAACATACGTTTTGACTTGTGTGTCTGTCGCAACATCAACCATCTCGCAATATTTTATATTGTACGTATTTTCCACCTTGTAATTATTGTTGTGCATGTAATTAAAAATATGCATCATTGGCGGAGGATAATCAACATACGTTTTAATTTGGGTGTACCCGCTGCTGTACTTGAAACCAACATACGCAATCATTTTTCTTGGAGTCTTGTTTGTCACATACAGCCATAGTTTCGACATTGGATAACTCTTTATTTCATATATTTTTTTGAAACAATATTTTAAATTCATACAAATAACAGCATTATATGTTATGAAAATAAAAAAACCAAATAATAGTGTGTCTACCCATACAGTTCCCGTTTTTAACTGTTGTATCATGAATATTTCTGCAAATGCTGTTTTGATGTCAAATGTCATTGTGTTTCTTACTTATTTATGATTTGATTTGTTATCGGCGCGCGTTGTTGTGCGTTTACTGTACTGTACTGTTTTTATCTTTTTATATAGATTTAGTTAATTACATTGTGCCGAACTTACAGGTATTCCATGACAGCGTTATCATATATTGTTGCCCGAAATGCGTCCTTGTATCCTTCAACGTATACAGTATCCCCATTGTATATGTTATCGCAACCGTATTCGCTGGTGCAACTCTTCTTTCTAAATGAAATTGGCAGTTTAATCGAATTATTTTTATCGCTCATTGTGTAAAATTGCCACTTGTCTCTATTTTTTTGCAAAGGGCGTCCCATTAGCGGCAGCATTGTCTCCTTTCCATTCACGCGCGTTAAAAGTCCAACCTGCCTATAATTCACATTTGCTGGTGGTCCCTGCGTACGAACATTGATTGGAATCGGAATGACTGCGTCATGATAACGGTCGTCGCGCAACGGCGGAGCATACGGGTTTTCTAATACATCGGGAATGGGAATCGTATAAAAGGGCGTGCTCGTTGTCGTCGGCATCATTGTCGCACTTGATGACATTGATGACATGCCTGTGCTACTACCACCACCACCATTGTATTTAGAATATACAATGTATGCTATTAATGCGCCCAAAATAATTACTAGAGCAATTGTTGTATTTTTTATACAAAACATATTTGGTAAACATTTTTGAATTGATTTGGATTTTATTTTCATTTAATCTAATCGGTATATAATATATAATATAGATTTATTATTTTATAAATCAAATTAAATATTAAAAAGATGACCAACAACTAAAATATAATAAAGCAAATAAAAGTAAAAAATAAATGACATTCTTTTTACATGAACTACCCGAATCTACATCATCATCTTCAACATGCATGAATTGTTTTACGCGACTGTTTGATAAAATAAAAAATGCAGTTCGCGGTAACAACAAATATCAAACCAAAAGAAAAAATTTGAATTCGCGGTTGATTTTAGGAGATGATTATTAAATATTAAATTAATTAATTATATTATATTATTAATAATATATATAATACTATGGCGGCAAATACTAAAAAATATAAAAAATCTAGAAATACAAAAAAGCGCACGCATAACAACCGAATGAGTGCAAGTAAAAGACAAGCGGAATTGTACACTAAAAATAAAAAACGAAACAATATTATTCGCAGTATCAGAATGGGGCGTTCAACATTTAATCGCCTGGGTGGTGGTGGTGTTGGCAACTATATGCGCAGGGACGGATTCACTCAGCAGGGAGGTAGTTCTCCGTTCGTCGGTTCTCCCTGGACTGTTTCTAATAACCCGAACACCGGCAACTATTTTGCTCCAAGTCCGCTCGGTGTTGAAGGAGGTGGACTTTTACCGAAATTCGATGATGGACAGCCACTTAGTCGTGGCGGCGAAAGGTGGCCAACTCAACTTGGACCTCAACTTGCCAAATTGGGAGAAACTAAAGGCGGCGGCAGAAGCAGACGAAGTGGAAGGAGAACAAAAACATCTCGTGGTGGTGGAGTTTACGATGATATTAAGGGGATATATAATAATGCTGTTTCATCAGCAACCGAATTTAGTTCAAGGTTGCAAGGGAAAATTCCGCCGCCGAGTTCAAATCCATGGGACCAACCCATCGGGCGCAGCAGTGTTTAATGTTTAAAATAAAATATCAAAAATTACTTTTAGGTAAAATATAACTAAATAATGAATAAATATAATTCATTTGTTTTATTTATTTATATTTCAAATATATATAAAAGTAAAAATAATAATGTCTCTCTGCACCCCCGCTTTTATATATATATTACTCTCATCCATTGGAATTATAATCCTTGCGTACCAAAATTATGGAAATTCAAATTTATACTGTGTAGGAAATGTAAATTGTCCTGTCCAAAGCATAACTCCCATTTTTGTCGCAAAAATATTATATGTTTTCTTTTGGACGTTTATTTTAAACACCCTTTGCAGCTATGGATATTATAAACTTTCATGGTTTATTTTATTGTTGCCCTTTATTTTATTTTTTGTTGTCGTATCAGTTATGGGGCAATTTGTAAGCAGACGCACCACCAATACGAGCGGAAGCGGTATTAATTACATGGGACAAGGCCAGCAGCAACAACAGCAACAGCAACAGCAGCAATATTACACTTACCAGCAACAAGCTGCCGCGCAACAACCACGCATGCAATACCAAAACCAAAATAATGTTGCGCCACCAGGCTCGGAACAAACACATTGGTTTACTAACCCCGGTTATGCGGGAAATCGATATAATGCAGATGGCAGCGGAGGACAATATTCATCTTATGCCGACTATGACCACTCGCTAGACAGTAGAACAAAACAAATAGACAAAGAATCTAAAGAAAGAGGAGGTAAAGCAACCTATCATTACTAACCTAACAACGATATTTATTTATTAGTTCATTTATAAACTATTTTATACATTAGTTTATAAATTATAAATATTATAAGATATAAATAATAATATTAAAATAATAAATAATAATAATATATACATTACAATTCCATGACAGAAAATAAAAAAAATGTTGTAATAGCAGAATCGGCTCTTTCTTCTCCTGATAATAAAGAAGAAGAGTATGAAGGAGAACAAGGAGAAGAAGCAATGATGGAAGGAGGAGCCAAAAAAGCAAAAGCAAAAGAGAAAGAGGCAGAAGTAGCAGCAGCAGCAGAAGGAGAAAAAGGAGAAGGAGAAAAAGGAGAAGGAGAAAAAGGAGAAGAAGCAAGAGAAAAGGAGGAACAAAAAGAAGACAAACCTCCATCACCTCCTCCATCTCCATCAAAACAAAAAAAAATGAAAGAAAAGAAATCTGGCAATAAAAAACTAGGTTTAGATGTCGGTGTCGGTGAGAAAGAGGAGGACAAATCGTTGTCTGACGATATCAGCCAACTATTAAATGAAACAATTCCATGGAATATTATCGATAAATTTTTTAGTGACAATCCCAACATTTTAGTTGCACATCAACTAGATTCATATAATGAATTTATTTCAAACGGAATAAGTCAAATATTTAAAGAACACAATCCAATCGTTTTTCAAAAAGAAAAAAATCCACAAACAGATGCATATAAACATATATCACGATTTTATCTAGGAGGAAAATCTGGAGATAAAATATATTACGGAAAACCGGTTATATATGATGAAACGGGTGAAACTTCAAGAGTTCATTACATGTATCCGAATGAAGCGCGTCTAAGAAATATGACATATGGCGTGACGATTCACTATGATGTGGACGTTGAATTTGAACAAGAACTGGAAGAAGAGGTTTCTGAAAATACAAAGACGGGCAAGACCGTCAATACAGTCAAACCAGTCAAACCGGTCAAGACCGTCAAAACAGTCACGCTTCCGCAAATACTCTTGGGCAAATTTCCAATTATGGTTCATTCAAATTTGTGCATCCTGAGCGGTCTTCCAAAAGATGTCATGTACAACATGGGCGAAGACAAGAGCGACCATGGCGGGTATTTTATCATCGACGGAAAAGAAAAACTCATTGTAAGCCAAGAAATATTTGCAGACAACATGTTGTACACCCGAACTCGAAGCGCCGACGATAAATACAGCCACTCTGTTGAAATTCGCACGGTATCGGAAGACACGTCTAAACCTGAACGCAAGTTACGAGTCTTAATGGTGGCTCCCACGCCGCGATACACAAATAACCAAATCGTTGTTGAAATACCAAACGTTAAAAAACCAATTCCGCTTTTTATTTTAATGCGCGCACTAGGTGTAATATCCGACTATGAAATTATTGAAACGTGCTTACTAAATATGGCAGAAAACCGGGACTTGATTGAGTTTTTTCGTCCCAGCGTCCACGATGCAAATAAAATATTTACCCAGCGAGCCGCCATTGAATACATTGGAGTATTTATTAAAGGAAAAAGCGTGGTTCAAGCGCAAAATATTTTAATGAATTTCTTTCTGCCGCAAATCGGTGAGCTCAATTTTCAATCCAAGGCATTTTTCCTGGGATACATGGTGAATAAATTGGTGCGCTTGAAAGCAAAAATTGATATTCCAATTGACAGAGACAGTTTAAGATTTAAGCGTATTAAAATTCCTGGAAAGATGCTTCACAGCTTATTCAACGAATACTATGCGCAACAAATAAAACGCATTCGCACGCTGCTTGATTTCAAATACAACTACAACTATGCCGTGTATCAAGAAAATTTTGTCGATATTGTAAAGGAATACGACGACATTTTTAAAGACCGCATCGTTGAAGACGGTCTTCGGCGCGCATTCAAGGGAAACTGGGGCGGAAGCGAATTCACAAAAGAAGCTGGAATTGTTCAAGATTTGAATCGTCTTTCTTATAACTCGGCAATCTCGCACCTCAGAAAAGTAAACCTGCCTCTTGACGACTCTGCAAAAGTTATTAAACCGAGGCTGCTCCACGGCTCCCAGTGGTGCCTCATGGACCCGGTTGACGTTCCGGACAGCGGGCTGCAAAAACATTTTGCAATTTCAACCCACGTTACAAATGGGTGCAAGGGAAGCGATATGATACGGTGGCTTCTAAATGAACCCGGAATAAATCTTTTATCATTGGAAAAATATCCAAAAGACTTTTTATATTACCAAACAAAAGTTTTCGTGAATGGAAGCTGGGTCGGCGTCGTCACTGAACCCGAAGACGTAGTACACAAAATAAAAACGTGCAGGCGATTATCCATGATTCCAATATACATTAGCTGCTCGTGGGATATTCAAATGCGTGAAATTAATATTTTTACAGATGGCGGGCGTCCGTGCAGACCCGCATACTATTATGATCCTGCAAAAAAAATGTACGCTTTTCAATCCAAATCAATTCTCAAGTTATTGACAACTCGAAAATTCTCTTGGAATTATTTGGTCGGCGGATTTGGAATAAAAAAAATAAATCACAACTCATTTTTTACAACTACCGACATGACAAACATTGTTAAACTGTATGATGAACTGCCCGAAAGCATAACATTTGAAAAAATGATGAACCGCGCCGCCGTTGTTGAGTACATTGACGCATCGGAAGAAAATAACACGCTATTCGCATTTCGTCCCGACGATGTAGTCAAACCAGGTTCCGCTCAGTTTACGCATTCCGACATTCACCCGTCGCTCATGTTTGGAGTTATGGGAAACTTGATTTCTTTCCCCGAAAATAATCAGCTGCCGCGCAACGTGTTTTCGTGCAGCCAGTCGAAACAAGCCGTTTCCATGTACAATACGTCATTCCTTCAACGGTTTGATAAAATGGGCGTCGTCTTGAACAACGGTCAAATTCCGCTCGTCAAGACGCGCTATCTGAAATACTTCAACGACGAGCAAAATCCGTACGGTCAAAATGCGCTCGTTGCAATCATGTCTTACAACGGATACAACGTGGAAGACTCCATTTTATTCAACGAGGGTTCTATAAAACGCGGCCTTTTTCGAACGAGTTATTACAACATGTATGAAACCCGCGAGGAAAGCAAACAATCGTCTGGTGATAGAATTGATACCCGCGTTTTAAATATGAACGACTATCAGCAGAAAAATGCAATCGCAAATGCCGGGCGCGGAGAAGGGTACGATTACAGCAACTTGGATTCAAACGGGCTCATCATTGAAAATACGCTCGTATCAGAAAAAAGCGTCCTTATCGGCCAGGTCGTAAGCGAATATAAAAATGCGGAAGGGAAAGTTGTTGACGCGTCCATTCGTCCTAAAAAAGGACAGATTGGCTACGTTGATAAAACCTATATTACCGAAGGAAGTAATCCGGACATTCCATCGCGCGTCGCTAAAGTCCGCATTCGCGAAGACCGTGCACCTAACATTGGAGATAAATTCGCGTCTCGGTGCGGTCAAAAAGGAACTGTTGGACTCATTATTCCCGAACAAGATATGCCTTTCACACCCGACGGCATACGCCCCGATTTAATCATCAACCCGCACGCTTTCCCATCGCGCATGACCATTGGGCAATTCGTTGAAACCATCATGGCAAAAGCGTGCGTTATTTATGGCGCATTTGGCGACTGCACCGCATTCGTCAACCTGGGAAACAAGCACGAAACATTTGGAAACATGCTGCTAAAAGAAAATTACAGTTCAAGTGGAACCCAAATTCTTTACAACGGAACCACCGGTGAACAAATAGAAAGCGAAATTTTTATTGGTCCCACGTATTACATGCGACTGAAACACATGGTGAAAGATAAAATTAATTTTAGAGCCCGGGGACCAAACACCAACCTCACTAGGCAGCCGGTGCAAGGGCGAGCAAATGACGGCGGTTTGCGTATCGGCGAAATGGAACGCGACGGAATCATTGGGCACGGAGCTGCGCACTTTTTACAGGAATCCATGTTGATACGAGGCGATATTTATTACATGGCGATTTGCAACAAAACCGGAATGACGGCAATATACAATCCGGACAATGACGTGTTTATGAGCCCGATGGCTGACGGACCCATTGAATTCAACGACGCTCTAACCGATAATCCAAAACTGGTCAATATTACGCGTTTTGGCCGCTCGTTTAGCGTCGTGCAAATTCCGTATTCGTTCAAGCTGCTCATTCAGGAGCTGCAAACCATGAATTGTGTTATGCGAATTATTACAGAAGATAACATTAACCAGATTGAAAGCATGTCGTTTTCAAATAATTACAAGTTGTTGTCTGGAGAGAAGAATTTTGAATCGGTTGACGCTTCTTTAATGAAGGGTGGTGGTAAAAATAACAAGGACCGCGATAACGGCGATGACGGCGTTCAATTAATTATGTCATCTATGTCATCTCCGGTTGACTTGAATGACTCGAATAATTCATACGATGCGTCATTGCAACAAGGCGGCGATGAAGATGCAACTATGGATTCACAAAATGATGCACAAAATGATGCACAAGACGGAGGCAGACAACATGCAGAACCGATGACTCAAAATATTGTTATGAATTGCAATCCCAATTCAAGTCAAAAAACAAATCATGATACCAATTTGGAAGCAACTTCAACTGAAAATATGGGCAAAGAATGGATTAAAATGGTTGAACCGGAATCAAAAAAAGAATACTACTACAATGAAAAAACGAAAGATACAATGTGGTATGAGCCGAATCCCGGTAAAGACTACGACTTGCGTCCGCCAAACGGATGGTACACGGTCACCGTTGGAGGACACGATTATTATCACAATCCACAGAAAAATCTTATCAAAATGCCTGAGGATGTTACGCCGGCAGACGCAAATCCTCCCAATGAAGATGAAAATGCAGGAAAAGGTTCTTCTACTCATGATGATAATGATTCAACTCCGTCTATTCTCATGGTTCAAAAAACTGACGAAGTCGCAGACAATGAAGACGGTTCTTCGGCAGATTCATCCGGAACTAAAAAAATTATTATTTAATATAAAATAAATTATAAAAATAATTATTGTAAATAAAACAACAATAATTATTAATTACCGTCTCAAATATTAATCAACAAGCCAAATTAAACCACACCATTGATGATGCGATGATCAATATACGTTTAAATACGCATTTTCATCGTCCAAAAGTGGAAATCCAACAAGTTGAAAAACTAAAAAGTCGTTTTTCGAGGATGAAATAGTAATATCGTGTATTTTATTTCGGTGAAATGGAGAATATGACAAAAATATCTTTTTTTTATAACTCTTTTTTTAAAATCCAAAATGGACATTTATAAATGTCCATTTTCAAAAATTAAAAAAGAATCTTTACAAAAAAAAATCATGTTTTTTTAGTTTTTTATTTTCCATCGTTAAAAACAAAAACCTTATGTTTTATGATGACATAATAATGTTCAAGAAAATATGTGAGAGCATAAGCATTTTTTCGAAAAAGTTGAATTTTTTGGGATTTTTCGGACTTTTTTGGGATTTTTGAAATTTGTGTATGCTGATAAAATAAAATGGATACAGATTTTACACCCTTACCTTAATCAATAACAATATTCAATGTGGCAAGGTGCTTTTTTGACGGGTAAATGATACACGAGGATACAAATTTTACACCCAGAGCATAATCAATGCGGACCCAGGGTGTAAAGTGCAAAATAATTTAGCGGCTGTATGGTAAGGCAAGGATACAAAATGGTGTAAAATGATACAAAGAAAATGAGAATACATGATTTTGTCTCAACATCGTCCAAAAATGCATATTTAACAAGTTGAAAAACTAAAAAGTCATTTTTCGAGGATGAATTTATAATTCAATAATATTTTATTAAAACAATAATAGAAATATAATCTCACTATTGTTTAACAAATAAAAAAACAACAATTCAATAATGATTTATATTTGTGAAAAATGTAGTTTTTCATGTGTGCGAAAAATTGACTATGATAGACATTTGTTAACAAAAAAACATAATAATGACAAAATAAAAGTAAGATATACATGCGATAATTGTAGTAAATGTTATTCGTATAGAGAAGGTTTATATAAACATAAAATAATATGTGGCATTAAAACTAATAATGAAAACAACAATGAACAAGTAAAGTTTAGCAATCAAGTCATAATGAAACTATTAAAAGATAATGAAGAAATGAAAAAAATTATTATTGAACAAAATCAACAACAAAATCAAATAATATTACAGCAGCAGCAGCAACAGCAACAGCAACAGCAGCAGCAACAGCAGCTTCTAGAAATGTTGCCAAAAATGTGCATTGGAAACATTATAACAAATACAACAAATAACATAAAACAGAAATTTAATTTGAATTTCTTTTTGAATGAGCAGTGTAAAGATGCGATAAACATGTGTGATTTTGTTAAATCTCTCAATATTACATTTGATGATTTGAATGTCACCAGAGATAAGAGCTTGGAAGACAGCGTTGGCTCTATATTTTTGCGCGGACTAAAAGAATTGGATGTATTCAAACGTCCCATTCATTGCACGGATGTAAAGAGAGATGTAATGTATATCAAAGAGGAGGATAATTGGAAAAAAGATGAAGGAAATGAAAAATTGAAAAATTCGATTAGTGAAGTTTCAAGAAAACAGGTAAAAACGTTGAAAGAGTTGAAAGATTCTGACCCGGAAATAAAAACAAATGAAAATAAACGTGATGAATTTATTTTGACAATGAATCATGTATGCACGCCAATACCGGATTCCGGTGAAAAACGAATTATCAAAACCATCTCAAAAGAAGTTATTGTTTCTTAGGGGAACATGGTACCAATTATTGCCCCCCATATTTCTTTTGTTCATTGTTCTATCATATTTTTTACAATATATAGTTTGAATAACATTTTAATTATTAATGATAACAAAATTAATGTATTTCCATGACACAAATTATATTTCATTTTCATTTTATTTATTGAAATATAATTTTTAATATGAACTAGGGTAAATTAAGGCTATGGTTTGTTACCTTAAGAAGTGGGACTAAGATAGCGTTGCCGAGAGTGCCTAGAGGATCAACAATATTATTAATTGGGAATATAGTACCACCAACAACAACAAGATTGGAGATATACCACATTATATATTCACTTGTTGCTGACCATTCAAATTGTACATATTCAAAACCGCCCCCTACAGCTACATCACTATGCCAATAACATCTATAAAATACTGGACGTATATTGTTAAAATCGATAACCTCGATAAATGCTTCCACCGGGTCACATGGGATTGCTGTGTAGACAGTGGTGGGAGTATTATGTATGTCATTCGGTATAAAACAATGACAATTCTCCTGTGCTAAAGTGAGCTCAGTCATTTTATCTCCTGCTGTTCCTAGAGAACAATAATAATTATAAATATTATAAATATTTTTTGGTTTGCATATTGGTGGTGGTGGTACAGGAGCTGGACCGTAGAGGATTTGGCCGGGATCTGTGGTAGCATAAGCATGAAATCCTGCCCACTTAGTTTGTGCACAAAGATTACCATCCCATGTATGTCTAAAGAAGTGTGTGTTAAGATTTACTATAGAAACTGGTCCTGTAGCTCCTTGTGCTCCTGTATCTCCCTGTGCACCTGTGGCTCCTTGAGCGCCTGTAGCACCCTGTGCACCTGTGGCTCCTTGAGCACCTGTAGCACCTTGTGCACCTGTGGCTCCCTGTGCACCTGTGGCTCCCTGTGCACCTGTTGCTCCTTGAGCTCCTGTAGCACCTTGAGCTCCTGTAGCACCTTGAGCTCCTGTAGCACCTTGAGCTCCTGTTGCACCTTGAGCACCTGTAGCTCCTTGAGCACCTGTAGCACCCTGTGCTCCTGTTGCGCCTTGTGCACCTGTAGCACCTTGAGCTCCTGTTGCACCTTGAGCACCTTGTGCGCCTGTGGCACCCTGAGCTCCTGTAGCACCTTGGGCTCCTGTAGCACCTTGGGCTCCTGTAGCTCCTTGAGCTCCTGTTGCACCCTGAGCGCCTGTTGCACCTTGTGCACCTGTAGCTCCTTGTGCACCTGTGGCACCCTGAGCTCCTGTAGCACCCTGTGCACCTGTGGCTCCTTGAGCGCCTGTAGCTCCTTGAGCGCCTGTAGCACCCTGCGCACCTGTAGCACCCTGCGCACCTGTAGCACCTTGTGCGCCTGTGGCTCCTTGTGCACCTGTAGCACCTTGTGCGCCTGTGGCACCCTGAGCTCCTGTAGCTCCTTGTGCACCTGTAGCTCCTTGGGCACCTGTAGCTCCTTGTGCACCTGTGGCACCTTGTGCGCCTGTGGCACCCTGAGCTCCTGTAGCACCTTGGGCTCCTGTAGCTCCTTGTGCACCTGTAGCTCCTTGTGCGCCTGTAGCACCTTGGGCTCCTGTAGCTCCTTGTGCACCTGTAGCTCCCTGTGCACCTGTAGCACCCTGAGCTCCTGTAGCTCCTTGTGCACCTGTGGCTCCTTGAGCTCCTGTAGCACCC
>Ga0315288_10003742_pt1 | contig 19387 bp, 17 predicted proteins | sample YL17G11_20_MG_FD_203454 | JGI IMG/M metagenome (GOLD analysis project Ga0315288, IMG submission 203454) | Sediment microbial communities from Yellowstone Lake, YNP, Wyoming, USA - YL17G11_20 | ecosystem: Environmental > Aquatic > Freshwater > Lake > Sediment | place: USA: Wyoming | collected... | reverse complement strand
AATAGAAACTATCACAAATATTCGAAGAATATTGAATGAAAGAAGCGAGGTGTATTATCGTGCGGATTCAAAGCGAAAAAGCATTTATTAGAATACTGCTGAAGTGCGGGATGGTTCTTTATGTATTTTTCACAGGATGCAGAGACAAATCTATTGACGGCTATGATCGGGAGGCCGCCCCAACGATTAAAGATGAGCGTAATTTGACCGTCTCAGATGAGACCGTAGCGATTGAGAAGGAACCAAGCTTAGCTGAAACCTGTATTAGTCGGGCGGTTCTTTACTACAGCAAAGGCCAATATGACCAGGCTATCTCAGACTACACCAAGGCCATCGAGATAAAACCGGGAGATGCTACGACCTTATACAACCGAGGCAATGCTTACAAGGCTAAAGGTCAATATGACCAGGCTATCTCAGATTACACAGAAGCCATTGACATTAATCCACTATATATTGAAGCCCACTACAATAAGGCAATTGCCTGCAAGGCTAAAGGTCAATATGACCAGGCTATCTCAGACCTTACAAAAGCCCTGGAGATAAATCCAAGGTTGACTGAAGCCTGCTACAACCGTGGAGTTTTATACTGTGCCAAAGAGCAATTTGATAAGGCGATTCTGGACTTCGACAAGGCCATTGAAATATGCCCACAATTTACAATGATCTATAACGATCGTGGTAATGCCTACAAAGCAAAAGGCCAATATGATCAGGCTATCTCTGACTATGCTAAGGCGATTGAGGTAAATCCAATGTGTGCTGAGGCTTATTACAATCGGGCGATTGTCTACTATAAGAAGGGCCAGCATAACCTGGCCGTCTCAGATTTCACCAGGGCCGTTGAGATTAATCCAAACTATGCTGAAGCCTACTGCAATCGCGGGGCTGCCTATATCGCCAAAAAGCAATACAATGAGGCGATCTCGGATTGCACTAAGGCCATTGAGATTAATCCAGACTATGCTGAGGCCTACTGCAATCGCGGGGCTGTATATATCGCTAAAGGATTATTTGACGAGGCAGTTTTGGATTGCACCAAAGCCATTGAGATAAATCCGCAATACGCTCAAGCCTGTTACAATCGGGCGATTTCCTATTACAAGAAAGGCCAGTATGACAAAGCTATCTTAGATTACAGCAAGTCCATCGAGTTAAATCCAATGGATGCTCAAGCCTATAACAGTCGGGGGCTTGCCTATGGTACTAAAGGTGAATATGACCTGGCCATCTCTGACTACACCAAAGTTATTGAGCTAAGTCCAATGTCTGCAAAGGCCTACAACAAACGTGCGTTTGCCTACTACCTCACGGGAAAGTATGATGAGGCATGGGAAGATGTCCATAAAGCACAGAATTTGGGATTACAAGTTTCTCCAGGATTTCTCAGGGATCTTGTTGAGGCCTCCCCTCCAACAGTGTTTCACAAAATCACGGAATTTGAGAATGATCAAGACCAGCTGATTAATTAGGTGCTACCAAAACGGTCGCGTAATCTTTTCGCCGCGATTCCAAACATCTATTCGGCCCGTCTTGCTTTCTCGGCAGGATATCAAGTTCTTTCACCACGAAGCTCACGCCTGCCCAACCGAAGTGGGGCACGAGCCACACGCAGCAAGCGGCGTCTCATTAAGATTTTTTAGAATTTGCTTGTCGGCAACCGGATTGATTCGTATTATAGTTAACATAATGTATATAAAATACATAATTCAGGAGACAAAATACAGATTGGTGAGTTTAGAATTGAGAATGAAGAATTTTGCTTTATTTCTTATGCACCTTCGCGCCCCTTCGACGGAGTCTACCCTGAGCGAAGTCGAATGGGCTCAGGACATGCTTTGTGCATCCGTGGCTAATAGTCGATTTAAAAAACAAACCCAATTCATCAGGAACGACTCGCCGGACAGGTTTGATCAAGTCCGTTAGGGTTTATTCGTGGCTAATTTTAAGGCTCAACTCCAAAAAAGTTGGTGGTCTGATAAGAAATAAACCCTGCAACTCTTTTGGAGTTAACGTTTTAAGGCAACAGCATGAATGGGTATAATACCACCGCCATCGGGGAGGATAGGGCAACGTTGGGAAGCGACCCGGACGCCCTGATGGCGGCATACGGCATAGGGCGGTATCTTCAACGGTGCCGCCAATTTATGTTATTATGCCGGTGCCCATAAAGCGTTAAATCCTTTTATAATCATGTGTTACTCAACCAACTTTTTTGGAGTTGACCCAATTTTAAAAACAAAGCCAATTTGGCTGACCCCAAAGGGGTAGAACAAAGGCCGGTCGACGATGGACGAAAGAGAGGATAGATGATGGATGCTCGTCTATCGTCGCTCATCCCTTCAGCCCCCGTCAAGGAAGTGCCTGCTCATTAACCGGTTCAAGAGACAGATTGATCGATTTATAGCATTATTTTTTGAAAGAAAGAAGAAATGTAAAAAAATATTAATTTGGGGCTTTTTTCTTGACGGAAGAGAGCAAATTTGGTATAAATAGATAAATTAAGTTAGTTGGCTTCTGCTGATTAAGCTTCAAAATGTATGAAGCATCCACGGTTCCTGGGCAACTATCTGACATTGTGTTGGATAGAGGAAAGAGTTGGAGTGAGATAATCCGGCAGGAGACAGAGGAGCGGTGTCAGGAAGAATAGCAGGCTATCGAATAGATTGCTGCTGCTCGTTTTTTTGAAGGGCGGCAATCCGACCAGCCAGTTTTTCGGCTCAATGAATCGAGCATGCATTCTCTTTATACCCGCAATGGTTTGTGCTTTGTCCAATCTTGTGTGATTGGCAGCTCTAACTGTACACAACAAGGAAGGTTAGTACGTAAGATTCTTCAGAATGGAATTTTGCGTGTGGCTCTTATTTAAAACTTCTTATTTAGAGGAAAATAAGGAATGAAGAAATTAATAATGATTCTTGCCCTGGCAGTTCTGATTCTGGTTGTAGGCAGCAAGACTCAGGCAGGTATAACTTATGTTGATGTGGTAGATGCCAGCGATGGTCAGCCCGGCACATATTTTGGTGTCTACCGTTGGTACAACGAAGACTGGGGCTGGGCGCATACGTTTAGCCCGCCGGAGTTTCCCGATGTTACAATAAACTGGGCTACATTAGATATTTTAGCATTCGATGCCGACTTTACTGAGGTCGATCTGGTTCAAGGTGATGGTTTATCATTAGGCCAGCTTGAGGGTGCCTCGGAAGAATCATGGCATACAACAACTTTAACTCTTGATGCTCTTGCCTTAGACGAGCTATTAGACGGGACAATGGATATTTGGCTGGATATAGGTTCGATACCGGCTGGCGCATCTGGTCCATACTGGGCAGTAACTATCGGATCATCGACACTTACGGTAGATTATGACGTGGTCGTGCCGGAACCGCCAGTTGAACCACCGGTTGATCCGCCAGTTGATCCGCCGATTACGCCGACCCAAACAATCCCGGCTCCCGGTGCTATTTTGTTAGGCGGCATTGGCATAAGCCTCGTCGGTTGGCTACGCAGGCGCAGAACACTGTAAGAATATTGGCAGAATACAAGTTTGATTAGGGGGGCTGTTAATTTAGGTATTAACAGCCCTCTAAGGCCTTTGTTATACAGAAATATCAATATAGTCTTTCTAACTATACGAAAGGCATGGGCTCGTTTTACACGCTGATATTGTAAAGGCTTATGATTTGTTCGGATAATAACCGATAGTGAAAACCGGTCACATCGGCACGCTTAAACTGTAAAAACACAGGGGGGAGACTTTCAATCAATACTGTTCATCCTTTTCGCTATCCGATTTAAGCAAAGCAGATCTCCGGATATTTCTATCCGTCTTCGGGCATATACATATCGCCGGGGCCGAGTTTGTCATACCAGGTGAATTTCATAATGACCGAAGTTACGGCGAGAATGACGATGGAGATCCACATCGTTCGGTACTGCCCGATGATTAAGCAGATTGGAATTATGTTGAGGGTAAGCTGCCATACGATACCTATTGCCACGTTGAACGCGTCACGCCGGAAGTCTGTGTTGGCCTTTAGGTTCGGGTATTTTTCCAGCAGGTTCCGGTAGACGGGCTTCCAGAATCCCCAGGGACGAATAGTGCGATAGAAACTTTCGAGGACTTCGTCTTTTTCCGGGTCGTTTAGCTGCTCGATTCGGCCCGACCAGTCGAGATTTATTTTCCAGCCGAAGAACAGCTCGTTCCAGCCGTTGGGAACGAACCTGGCGAGCATCTCGGGGCTGACCTTATTGACGGCGACGATAGCGATGCATACCGAAGCGACGGCCAGCAGGGCGAATTGAATCAGGTCGGTAAGCACGACGCTGTACCAGCCGCCCAGGAGCAAATACGCCGTGGTAAATGGTCAGCCAGCCGTGCCTGGTTTTGATGGGCGGCGTGTTGACGCCCAGTTTGCCCGCCTCCCAATTGTACTTCTGCTTGATGAGCAACTTCGATTTTCTGAATCCGAGCAGGTCTTTCGCGGACGATATCCAGGCGGCGGCCTGTTCGGTCCCGTACTCGGGGCCCGCCTCGGCGGCCCTGTACAGAAGCAGGACCTGCTTTGTGTCTTCGTCGTACCAGGCCGCAGGATTAAATACGGCTAAATCCTCCCAGCCATTAGCCGGATTAGGGGAGAGGATGGGATTGCCTTCATAACGTTTGAGTTTCACTGTTGCTTCTCCAATATGCATTTATAAGTCATGCCAACCTGCCGGGCCCGATCTGCCCCCAAAGTAATACGTCTCGAACACAGCAGAACTCATTATAGCCCGGGGGCTAATTATCTACAGCCTCTCTTAACGAACCAGGGTTTAAGAATATTTCCAACTACGTAGTTCTACTTATTTTTATTGGCAAGAGTCGTAAATGCTTGATGTGATGGCCCCATAAATACAGTTATATTGTATAAAAACAGCGATGTTTAGCGATGATTTCGCTTCTTCAGCTCTTCTGACGCCACACAAATAAGCATCTAAGTAGAACTACGTAATTTTGTGTTGGAAACGCCAATTGAGTAAAGCTCCTTTTATCAATCGACGATTTCCTATTAATGAGACCCGGACCCTGTAGGAATTAGAGACATTGAGAAACTCTCAATGAAGATTTGGCGAATAAGTTTTGTGGTAATGAACTTACAGTTGAGCTAAATCTTAATGTAAATTGAGCGGTTATGCACCTTTGTTTGTCGCCTTGCTTAAATGACCCCGAGCTTACTGCATTGACAGTGCACCCAGGCTCTTTCCTACACTTTTCTCGCTCCAGGGAAATGTGGTGACAATTATATTGGCCCGGGGAAACCCAAAAGAGGTGAATAATAGATTGAAGGAAGAGAATTGTGGAAAAGAGAGCTGTGTTATTCGTAGATGACGACGAAACGGTCTTGAAGTCTATAGAAAGATGCCTCAAGGATGAGGCATACGATAAATATTTTGCCAAGAGCGGCGAAGATGCACTTGAAATCCTCCAGCGAGAAGAAGTGCATGTAATTGTTGTTGATATGGTTATGCCCGGGATGGGCGGACTCGAACTACTCGAAATCGTCAAGAAAGAATATCCAAAAATCGTTAGTATGGCGCTCTCGGGATATGCACAGCCATCTGAAGCCATGATGGCAATGTTTGAAGTAGGCGTTTACAAGTTCATTTCTAAGCCCTGGATATTCGACGAAGATTTGAGAACGGTCATCCGACGGGCTATAGATAACTACAATCTCCAGAGGGGACACGAAGATATTGTGGCAGAATTAAAGCGATGTTCAGATCGACAAAGATCTGCAGAATGACCGCATGCCCAATAAAAGCAGAGTAGGTAAAGCTGAATGGAAGATAGCTAAAGTTGATCGAGGCATGAGAATCCGATGGAAAATGTATTTACTGCGCACAAACAAATTGAACAAACTCTAAGATATTTATCTATGATTGCTGAACAAGCGAACGAGGGAATTGTCGTGGTCGATTTAGATGGCAGCCTTCGGTTTGTTAATGAAGCATGGGCCGGGATGCATGGTTATAAAACGAAAGACGAGCTAATCGGCAAGCAGCTCAGCCTGTTCCACACGAAAGAGCAAATGAAAACCGATGTGATCCCTTTGCTTGAAGAGACCAAACGCTGTGGCCAGTTAGAAGGAACCGTTGAGCACGTTAAGAACGATGGAACAGTTTTCCCTGCGCAGACGAAAATGATTCTGGTAGTGGACGAGGCCGGCGAGGCGATCGGACTTATCGTCTTCGCCGCAGACGTCGATCAACACACAAAACTGCAAGAAACGACTGTTGAAAACCTTAAACGAGTAAAACACTTGAACGAGCGAATTGCCCGACTCCGGAAACAGTTAGGTGAGTGTCTGGAGGCAGGAGAATACCTTGCAGAACAGACCGGTGAACTACAAGCCAACAACGAAATACTCCTGCAGCAGATGAGCGAATTGGATCAGTCACCGCGAAGACCAGAGCAATACCCAGAGCAGATTGTGCGCCGGAAAGCTCAAGAAACAACCGCAAATCAACGGCGAGAAGACACGAATCCTGAACACCGGCAGTCCAAAGAAGCACCAGCAGAAAGCTCCGAACCGATGGTAAGATCGAAAAGGTCGAGCAAACTGCTTAACACTAAAGAACTTGGAGAGGTGGCTGAGCTGGCCAGACGTCTGTCTGGGTGTTCCTAACTAAAATCTCCAAAGCGAACACGAAGATATTGTGGAAGAATCAGGGCGCTGTTCAGATCGATCAAGATCTGCAAAATGACCGCATGCTGTACAAAAGTATGTTGGGTAAAGCTGTAAAACGATGGCTTAAGATGATCGAGGCAAGAGATATTATGAAGACAGATGTTATTTCCAGTAAAAGGGAGATCCGAATCCTCAAATCCGGGCGACGCAAACGGGCTTCGGGGGTAAACCTAATAGAGGTGATGGCCGTAACTGTAATCCTGACAATCACGGTTGTAGGTACCTCCGGGTACAGATATTATTCCAGCCTGAATGCACACTGGGCCCAGGAGCAAATAGCAGCAGCCAGGGTCGGACAACTTTTCTGTGGTAATTGGGCCGGTGTTGAAGGTGACGAGACCTATGATCCAACAGAGCATCTCGATTCTGATTTAGAAATGGAGACCTTAGCCTCCCCAGATAGCCTGCCGCCGGCCTTTGTATTATTGGGGGGATACAGAATCACTCTTGAAGGCGTTGCATACGATTGCGTTCTCGCGTGGAAAGATGTTTCACCTGAGCTGCGGGCTCTATGGGTTAGAGTCGAATGGGACTTGCGAGAGAAAGATCCATCCAATCCCGATAACGCTCTCACGAAATCATTCATAATCATAACGTATGTGCCGAGGTAGATATGAATAAACGACTAAAATCACAAGAGACAGGTGCGGCATTGTGCTTGATGGTAGTTGCGGTCATACTGTTGACTCTAACGGGCATGGCGCTGTTGAATCTCGGTTTACAGACTCGAATCAGCGCTATACAAACTGCCAAGGGGATCCAAGCCAGGTGGTCAGCCGATGCCGGGCTGATAAAAGCTGTTGTTGAGATGAATAAGAAGCTATCAGCAAAGACCTGGTCTGATACTTCCATGCCGGCAGTCACAAACGAGGTCCTTTTTCAGTCCGAACAAAGTTTCAGCTATCAGGTCGATAAAGACGGCGGCGGGAACTATACCGTCACATCAACCGGAATGGCCGGCTCGGCGATAAAACGAGTTTATGCTACTATGAGACTCAAAGGTTTGTTTGATAGCGCTATTCTCGTAAAGGATAGAATTTCACTGATGCCGAACACTCTTGTGTCAGGATACAATTCGCAGGACGCAACCGATACGGATTTCGATTTGAAAATTGGCACAACCAGCACGGCAGCGGGTCGAATTCCATTGGGCCCCGGAACCGTCGTGGAGGCAGATGTATTTGTGGGTGTTGGGGGGAATCCAAATACAGTCATAGGGGCCGGCGGCACAATTACCGGCCAAAAATATACCTTACATGAAGAACTCGACTTCCCGGTTATCACTCCGCCCTCGCTGCCGTATATCGGCACGGCCTTATCCTCTACAAGCGCGACAATCACGCTCGATCCGACCGGAAGCGGCACATACACCGGGATCAGCCTGTCCCAAACCGGCATCGTAGAGATAAAAGGCGGTGACGTTGTGCTCTATATCACTGGTAATATCAACATGGGAAACGGCTGCGAAGTCATCGTAAGACCCGGCTCTTCTTTGACTCTTTACGTCGATGGAAACATCTCTGCCGACAATTCGGTCGGCTTCAACAACCAGGCCGGCAACGTCAGGGATTTTCAACTCTTCGCTACCGGCACGAGCGTGCAGTTGTTCAATATGAAGGCCAAGAGCTCAATATTTGGCACCATATATGCACCCGATGTGGATATCACTTTATACCCAAGCGCGGAAATGCGCGGAGCCATAGTAGGCAAAAACGTTACGTTTAAGAGCGGCAGCGTCTTCTACTATGATGAAGCGCTGAGAGATAATGTCAGCATAGATGACGTGGGCGCCCGCTTTATTGTAAAACGCTGGCGAGAAGAGTAAATATCGGAATAAAAGCTAATGTCCTTGTATCACCTACAGTTAAAGATAGTCAATAGAAACCGGTCATGTGAAGGTGAGGACAAAGTGAATAAGAAAAAGCTGATACAACTAAAAAGGCGGGCTTTTGCTATACCGTTGGTATTGGTTACCATTATGATATTGTTTGCGATGGGTGTAGGACTGCTGAGTCTTGGACTACAGGGGCGCACCTATTCCATACGAATTGCCTCTGATATCACAGCTCGATGCGCTGCCGATTCCGGGCTGACAATGGCCCTGTTTGAAATGAACGAGAAGCTGCAAGCTGCATCCTGGAATTACAGCGAGCTGCCAGAGGCAACAAACATCAGCCTGCCCTATTGTGACGCAGTCTGTAGTTACATAGTCACCGGCGATCCCGGCAGCGGTTATTCTATTACATCTATTGGAAAATCCGGCCAGGCCCAAAGAACTGTTCGTGCAACCATAGACCTTAAAGGATTGTTTGACAATGCCGTCCTAACGAAGGCAAATCTGACACTGAAATCAGGCACAAAAATAAATGGATACAATTCACTCGACGCACTCGATACGGATACAGATGCGGACATTGCTACCCAAAGCACATTAGACTCGAGCATCACCTTAAACACGGGCGTCGCTGTGAACGGCGATGTTAGGGTAGGCATAGGCGGCAATCCCGACACAGCCATTAAAGACCTGGGCGCCACGATAGCAGGATTCAAGTATGGGGCTACGGAAAACGATCCCTTATCTCAGATAACCGCACCAACCAGCCTTTTCTATATGGGGACCGCAATTGCCGCCAAGGGGAACACTGTAAAAATTAGCCCCGCAAATAGCGGCACATATACGGGGATTAGCCTGAAATCAGACGTCCAACCGGGAGTACTGGAGGTCGGCGGGGGAGCCGTTGCACTGCACATCACCGGAGATATCGAGGTTGGCCAGTCTTGCGAGATCGTTGTAAAGGATGGCTCGTCTTTGATCCTATACGTGGACAGCGACATTCACTGTCGAGAAAACAGTGGAATCAACGTCGAAACTCCTGCCAAAGAAGCAGAGACATTGAAATTATATGCCACCGGTGAGGCCGCGCAGTACTTCGACATCAAGGCCAAGAGCCAGTGGGTCGGCGTCATCTATGCCCCGAACGCGGATGTTGATCTTTATGCCAACGGGGATGTTTATGGATCTGTAGTTGCCAACAACTTTGAATTCAAGGCCGGCGGTAACTACCATTACGACAAGGCCTTGAAAAAAGTCAAAATTGACGATGAGGGGGTGCGCTTTGTGATAAAACGCTGGAAAGAAGAGTAAGTGTATATTTTCAATTGTCGATTTGTAAATGGGCAATCGACAATTTGTTTGGCAGCTTTGACGACTTACGATATTTCAAAAACCTTCGTCAGTTGTGTAATTTCGAAAACTTTGCGGAGATTCGAGTCTAAATTAGACAGTCGCAGCCGCCCTCCCTGTTCGCACAACTTTTTGTGAACTCTGACCAGCAGGCCCAAAAAGGCCGAGGTCATAAACCTCACGTTGGCAAAATTAAGAATCAGCTTCTTGCCGTCGTTTTTCTCAATGACGGCCTTAAAGGATTCCTGAAGCTCCCTTATTTGTTCTTCATCGACGATTCTTTCGTCATTAAACGTCACAATAGTAACATCTATTCCGTACTCAACCTTTATTCTCGACTGCCCTTGCTCCATGAGTATCTCCTTATAGCACTTTAATCGTTCAGCGTTCGTCGTTCTGCGTTCCGCGGCACTCAGAACGCGGCACGAATAACTCGGCATCCGGCAGTATTTTACCGAATAGCCCTTATACTTACAACTGCCTCTTCGAGTTTTTTCTTGCCGGAGAACAGGCCCCATCGTGAAAACGAAAATTTCCTGGATTGCAGCCTGATAACCAACGACCTGAACCTCAATTCGGCCGACCTGCCCGACGTGGTTCCGGAGAGTAATAAACAGCGCTATTACTGTAATGAAATCAGGATTTGAAACAGTTCGGGGCCTATACGATTGACTCGGTATAGGCCCCGTTTGTTCTCCGGAGGCGAATAAATTGAGAAGAAAACATAAATAATCTCCCTATTGACGTAAGAAACGAAAGAATTATTGAAAACGTTAGCTTTACACTTTCTCTACTGCTCGGCCTTGCTTTTTGTCGTCCTCGATGTTATAATACTAGTTTTTACGATGGCTCTCATATCATAAGCAGCCATTTACATTAAATAATAAAGGTACAGCCGATGGTTAATAAATCGACTAAAATTAGTAAGACAAATAATAACTGGCTGCGTCGGAATGCCGTCAAGGCGGTCATCATTCTCGCCGCGGTAGCAGTATTGACCATAATCATGAAAATGCCGGCGAAAAAACGGGAAGTTCCCGCTACCGAATCGCCGCCGGTGAATGTTACGGTCATGACAGTAACGGCAGAACCTCAGCTTGCCGACACATTCGATCTGCCGGCAGTGGTCGAGCCGAACCGGATCGTTACGGTCTCTGCCGAGGTCGGCGGCCGAATCGAACGTATTTCTCCGGAGAAGGGCAGCAAGGTACGCGCCGGAGACCTGCTCATCCAGCTAAATACGGATCTCATACTGCCCGAATTCGAGAGCGCCAAGGCTCAGGTCGATCGAGACCAGATTGAGTTCGACCGAATGACAAACCTGGTCAAAGAAAACGCCACCACCCAGCGAGACCTGGACAATGCCACTTCCCAGATCGCTATCAGCAAGGCCCGTCTCAATAGTATCCGTGTTCGTCTGGAGCGTACCAGCATCTTCGCGCCCACGGCCGGAGTGTTCAACGATCGGCTCGTCGAAGAGGGCGAATACGTCGATCCCGGCAAACCAGTAGCCCAGCTTGTTGATACCGATACGGTGAAGGTGGTTGTCGAAATACCCGAACGAGACATCGCTTATTTCTCCGTCGGCGAAAAGGCGGAGGTCTTTGTCGACACGAAAGGCCGGGCCGGATCGCTGGTAGGAACGATCAGCTTTATCAGCGAGCTGTCCGATGCACGGACACGATCCACGCGCACGGAGATAACCCTGGACAACAAGCAGCGGCTCCTGCGGAGCGGACAGATCGTGCATGTCCGCCTGACGCGTCAAATCCTCAAAGACGCCGTCCTGATCCCGCTGCTGGCCGTAATTCCGATGGAGGACAGCAAGGCCGTCTACGTGGTCAATTCCTCGCAGGCCAAACGCCGCGAAGTCAAGATCGGTATCATCAGGGACGATCAAGTACAAATAACAAGCGGCCTGGAGCCGGGCGATAAGCTCATCATCGCCGGTCATCGCTTCGTCGCGCCGGGACAAAAGGTGAATATCGTACCGGAGAAGAAATAGCCGCTATGCTCCTTACCGACATTGCCATCAAAAACCGCACGACAGTCGCCGTACTGGGCCTTATCATTATCATCACGGGCAGCTACAGCTACCTCACGCTGCCGCGCGAGGCGGCCCCGGATATCCCCATCCCCTTCATCCTGGTTACGACAACTTATGAGGGTGTCTCGCCGGAGGATATGGAGACCTCCGTGACGATGAAGATCGAGAAGGAGCTCAACGGCATCAGGGGCGTCGAGGAAATTACTTCCAGCAGCGCCGAGGGTATGTCCCTGATCAGCGTGGAATTTGCACCGGACGTACACAGCGAAGTGGCCCTGCAGCGCGTCCGCGACCGGGTTGACCTGGCCAAGGGCGAACTGCCGATGGACGCCGAGGAGCCCATGATTAAAGAAATCAACTTCGCCGAGCTGCCTATAATGCTTATAAGCCTCTCCGGCGAAGTCTCACCCGTCCAGATCAAGGGGGTCGCCGACGAGGTGCAGGATGCGTTCGAAGCGGTACCCGGTGTGCTCAAGGTGGAGATGACGGGTGACTTGGAGCCTGAAATCCGTTTAGAGTTCGATCCCGACCGGGTGGCTTCGTACAACCTGACGATCCCGGAAATCCTTGCCCTGATTCCCTCGGAAAATGTCAATATCTCCGCGGGCGGCCTGGAGACGAAGGGGACGAAATTCAACGTTCGCATTCCAGCCGAATTCGTCACGCCGGAGGAGGTGGACCATTTGCTGCTGACCGTGCGGGACGGCAAGCCCATCTACCTGTCCGATGTCGCCAAAGTAAATTATATGTTCAAGGACCGAAGCAGTTACTCACGCCTCGACGGTGTTCCGAATATCACGCTGAGCATTACAAAGCGTGTCGGAGCCAACGCCGTCCAGGTTTCCGATTATATCAAGGCGGTGATTAACAAAGCACAGGAGCAGACCCAGGGCATGTTGAAGTTCGACATTACCTACGACATGTCGAAGATGGTCCGTAACATGGTCGCCGACCTGGAAAATAACATCGTCTCAGCGCTGATTCTTGTGACGGCGGTATTGCTGTTGTTCCTCGGCTGGCGCGCTAGCTCGATCGTCGCTTTGATAATTCCGCTGAGCATGCTGATAACCTTCTTCCTCGTCCAGATGCTGGACTACACGTTGAATATGATCGTACTGTTCAGCCTGATGCTGGTACTGGGGATGCTGGTCGATAACGCCATTGTCATTGTGGAGAACATCTTTCGGCATCTTCAGCTCGGGTACAGTCGCACCGAGGCGGCCATACTCGGTGCCAGGCAGGTCGCCTGGCCCGTTACGACCTCGACGTTAACCACGGTCTGTGCGTTTCTGCCGCTGATGTTCTGGCCGGGAATCATGGGTGATTTCATGAAATACCTGCCTATCACTCTGACCATCGGCTTGCTGGCCTCGCTATTCGTGGGGCTCGTGTTCAATCCGACAATCTGCTCTGTCTGGGCGGGCCGCTCGCCGACGCCTCGGCAGACCAACCACTGGTTCATTCGGAGTTACAGCAGGTTTCTGTATGCCGGACTGAACAACCCGGGCCTTACTTTGTTTTTAGCGTTCTGCCTGCTGGTTGCTTTAGCGACCGTGTACGGCAAAATCGGCAGGGGCACGGAGTTCTTTCCGGAAAGCGACCCGGAGCGCGCTATGATCGGCATACGCGCCCCGCAAGGCACAAACATTCATGAGACCGACCGGATCGCACGCCTGATAGAAGATCGTATCCAGCCATATAAGCCGTGGTTAAAGCACATCATCACGAACGTGGGTTCCGGCGGGAGCGGTAACCACAATCTCATGGCCAGCACCGGCGGCCCGCACCTGGCCAACATTACACTGGTCTTCCATGACTTCACCGAGCGCGAGCGGCCTTCCGTGGAAATCATAGCTGAGACCCGCAAGGCCATCGCCGACATCGCGGGGGCGGAGATCCGGGTCGAGAAGGAAGAAATGGGCCCGCCGACCGGAGCGGCCGTCTCGGTCCGCGTCATCGGAGAAGACTTCAAAACGCTCGAACACGTGAGTGAGCAGACCAGGCGCTTGATCTCCGATGTGCCAAATATTGTCAACTTGCGCAGCGATCTGGAGGCCACGCGTCCGGAACTGGCTTTTATAGTCGACCGTCGTGTCGCGATGCTTCTCGGCGTCAACACCGCCACCGTGGGCAACTTTTTAAAAATGGCGATCTTCGGGACCAAGGTCGGAACCTATCGTGAGTTCAACGACGAGTACGACATAACCGTGCGCCTGCCGCTGGCCGAGCGGATCAACATCAATGACATGTATCGGCTGCAGATTCCAAACGCCGCCGGCAAGGCAATCCTGCTCAGCTCATTGGGAAAGTTCGAATACCAGGGCGGATTCGGCACGATCAACCGCGTCAATCAGAAACGCGTTGTCACGCTTACCGCCGAGGCCGAGGGGCGCTTGGGCACCGAGGTTCTGTCAGACGTTCAGAATCGCCTGGAGGCGCTTGAGCTTCCGCCCGGCTACGAAATCCGCTACGCCGGAGAAAAGGAAGAGCAGGATAAAGCCCAGGCATTTCTCTCCAAGGCGTTTGCTATCGCTCTTCTGCTGGTCACTCTGGTCCTGGTGATTCAGTTCAACTCCCTCATGGTGCCGTTTATTATCATGACCACGGTTGTGCTTTCGCTGATCGGCGCTCTGACGGGTTTACTGATCTGCGATTTACCCTTCGGCATCATCATGACGGGAATCGGCATTATCAGCCTGGCCGGTGTGGTGGTGAACAACGCGATAGTATTACTCGCCTACACGCGCCAGCTTCAGGCCCAGGGGAAGGACCTGATCGAAGCGGCCGAGGAAGCCGGGATAACGCGTTTACGGCCTGTAATGTTGACGGCGATGACTACGATCATCGGCCTGATACCCATGGCCGTCGGCATCTCCTTCGACGTTCATACTTTCACCTGGGCGACTCGGAGTGAATCCACGCAGATGTGGCGCAACATGGCCGTAGTCGTCATATTCGGACTGGGCTTAGCCACGATTCTGACACTGGTCGTTGTCCCCTCGCTCTACGTCATGCTAAGCCGTCTCCGGCTCCGGCTGGGATTCAAAGATACCGACACCGGACATTCTGTGGAAAAACCAGAGACAGCCACCCCCATATAGCAGGGATTTCAACACGAATCGTCTGCATCAGATAAGAACTTGCCTTGAAGCCCAGATTCTATATGATAGCCGGATGATGACAGGAATTGTGTAATTGTAATGACAGGAGCAGAAATGAAGCTGGATTTTTCATATTACATGCCGACCAGAATTATCTTCGGCTGCGGCAAGCTAAGCGAGCTTGAGACTACGCCGTACCTTCCGGGCAAGAAAGCCCTCGTTGTAATCGGGGCCTCAGGGGCAATGAAGAAACACGGCTATCTCGACAGGGTGACTAAATACCTCAAAAGCAACGGCGTAGAAACGGTTGTGTATGACAGGATTCAGCCCAACCCTGTCTCGGAGCATGTCGAAGAAGGGGCGTCCGTCGCCAGGGAAAACGACTGCGATTTCGTCGTCGGTCTCGGTGGGGGCAGCTCCATCGACTCGGCAAAAAGCATCGCGGTAATGGCCGTCAATCCGGGTCGGTATTGGGACTACATTGCCAGGGGAAGCGGCGGCGGAAAAACACCCGCTCGCGGGGCGCTGCCCATCGTGGCTATAACAACGACCGCCGGGACGGGTACCGAGGCGGACCCCTGGACGGTCATCACCAGGAGCGATACGAACGAGAAGATAGGCTGGGGGGCCAATTGCACCTTTCCGTGCCTGTCAATCGTCGATCCGGAGCTGATGGTCAGCGTACCTGCGAAAACGACTGCGTATACCGGGATGGATGCATTTTTTCACTCGGTCGAAACGTACCTCGCAACGGTCAACCAGCCGACGAGCGATCACCTGGCATTGGAGGCGGTCGGTCTGATTACAAAATACCTGCCGATCGCCGTTAAGGACGGAACGAATATGCGAGCAAGAACCAGGCTTGCCTGGGCCAACACCGAAGCGGGAATCTGCGAGTCGCTATCCCGCTGCATTTCCCATCATTCGATGGAACACGCCGTCAGCGCGTATTATCCCGAAGTCGCTCACGGCGCCGGCCTGACGATGCTTTCTGTCTCTTACTTCAGCTACTTAGCGGAAAGAAATCCTGCACGCTTCGGCGATCTGGCGCGGGCAATGGGAAAAAATATTGCCGGCCTGTCCGAAAAGGAAAGCGCCATGGCATTTATCGCCGGGTTGAAGAAGCTCATTAGGAATGTCGGTCTGGAAGAGCAAAAGCTCGCCGACTTCGGCATTCAGCGAGATGACCTGAAGACTTTTGCCGAGAATTCTTTCTACGCGATGGGCAGTCTCTTCGACATCACGCCGGTAAAACTGACGCCGGATGACGTTCTTGCCATATATGAAAATGCATACGCGTAAGCTGTAAACATGATTAGACGCAACTGCGTTTTGGGAGGTGACGATGTTCAAGGACCGGATGATTGTGTGGTTTCTGGAATATATTTTTGGCGGCACGTTGGTAATCGTCCCGATGACAAGCCTGGTCGTCGGTCGATTTGCCTGGACGGATGCGTATGTTTGGACTGCAAAATTGTTCGTAGCCTGTCTCGGCGTCATTTTGATCTCGTGTGCCAGCTCGATGAGACAGCGATTGCTCCTGGCAAAGCGCATCGACAAGCTTGCCGAACAAATGCAGGCGAATGCCGCATTCTCACAAATATCGGCGGAAGCCAAAGTCCAAACCGGCCGGAGCCAATAAGCGACGCTTCTTAGTACCCGATGGCACAGCCGTCTTTGCGAGGATCGGACGCTCCGAAGTATCGCCGGGGATTCGACTTTCTCCATATACCCTGGTAGCCGCCGAACGCACCTGCTCCGGGACTGACTTTGTGCCCCATATAGGAAAGTCCGAGCTTTGTCTCTTCAGAAATGTTCCGTTCAAAATCTACCGAGCCGCCGCCGACCATCTTTCGCCCTGTCGGTGTCGAGCTTTCGGAATGCTGGATCCGCGGCTGTTCGCCGGCCTGTTGTGGTGACATTCCGAAATCGATGATGTTCATCAGCACCTGGACATGTCCCTGCGGCTGGAAATCACCGCCCATGACTCCGAACGAAAAGACCGGCTCAGCGTCTTTAGTCACAAAAGCCGGGATAATGGTATGGAAAGGCCGCTTGTGAGGCTCCAGTTTATTGAGATCGGCCGGATTGAGCGAGAATAACTGGCCCCGGTTCTGCAGGCAGAATCCCAGGCCGTCCGGCACAAAACTCGAACCCCATCCGTAATAGATGCTCTGAATGAGCGAGACCATATTGCCGTCTTTGTCCGCGGCAGTCAGATAAATCGTATCCGAAGGGCCTTTCAGTCTGCCGGGCTCGACGTGCTGAGCGGCCTGTTTGGGATCGATCAATTTAACGCGCTCGGCGGCGTATTCTTTGGAGATAAGCGCTTTGAGCGGAACATCGGCAAAATCCATATCGGCGTAGTACACCGCGCGATCCTCGAACGCCAGTTTCTTCGCTTCGATGAAAAGATGCAGTTGCTCGGCCGAGTTTGGCTGCAAAGAGCCGATGTCAAAGTGTTCCAGCAGATTCAGCATCTGCAGGGCGGCGATTCCCTGGCCGTTCGGCGGCAGCTCCCAAACGTCATAGCCACGATAGCTCGTGCTGACCGGCTCGATCCAGTCGACTGTGTGGTCGCGAAAGTCACGCATTGAAAACCGCCCGCCGTTGGCCTGGGAGAACTTGACGATCTTTTCTGCAATCTGGCCCTTGTAGAACGCCTCGGCACCGTCCCGGGCGATAATCTCGAAGAACTTTGCCATATCCTCATTCTTGAAAATGTCCCCGAATCGCAGGGGCTTGCCGTCGGGCATGAACGTCTTGAGCGCGGCGGGATTGGCCTCTGCGCCGAGGGACCAGGAACGGGCGATGACGGGCGTAACGCCGAATCCTTCGCGGGCGTAAAAAATGGGCGCTTCCAGGACCTTCGCCAAATCGAGCCTGCCCAGTCTTTTATTCAGCGCCGACCATCCGCTGACACACCCCGGCACACTCCAGGCCAGCGGCCCGAGAACAGGAATCTCCTTCAGACCCATCGCCGCTGCTTTATCCAGACTCCAGTCGTATGGCGAGCGGCCGCTCGCATTGAGCCCGAGCAGTTTGCGCTGCTTCGCATCCCAGACGATGGCGAACAAATCGCCGCCGGGCCCGCAGCTCATCGGCTCGACCAGGCTCAGCATGGCGTTGGCGCAGATGGCCGCATCTATGGCGTTACCGCCGGCCTTGAGAATATCGACGCCGGCAATACTGGCCAGAGGCTGGCTGGAGCAGACAACCCCATTTTGGCAGACGAGCGTCGAGCGGTTCTGGTTTCGATGACGGAGCATATCGGTATCGAGAAAGATACCGTCACTTGATTCCTGCGTGCCGCGCTGTCCGGCCATAGACAAATTGCCTCCAATCAAACCTGAAGTCCAGGCACCGCCGGCAAGTTTGAGAAATGAACGTCGTTTCATAAGCTTCCACCTTTCAATATGCAGCAGCATGAGCGGTTCGCAAACCACCCATACGTTGAGGTATTGTACCTGAGCGGCTAAACAAGTCAAGCGAACCATGAGCTGAATCGTCACCGAGCGAGTAATAATGGTTGCATTGTCAAGAAAAGCATGATAATCTGTTCGGCAATAACGCTTAGCGGCGTCGCTGAGCAGGGGTAAATGAGAATCAAAGATCGGGACTTTTATAATTTAAATTTTAGTCTATCGAAGAAAGGTTGATAAGTAACCATGCTAATGCGGAAAAAACATTTCTCTGTTGCTTGTATGTTTTTCATTGTCTGGTTTTTAGCATCCGGCTCCTTCAGCCAGGAAGCAGAACAAAAGTATACTTCAACAACAATATCAGACCCCCAGATTCCTGTCGGCGATCTGGAACTGCTCCTGAAACCTTTGACAAAGAGCGAGTTAATCGTGGAAGCCGAAGCTGAAAAAAAGATACAGGAAAAAGTGGAAGCCATCGATCAAACAAAAGCGGAGGTCGAATTACAATTTAAAATCAAAGAGCGATTTGATAAAGAAGGCGTATCGATGCCCTACCCACAACATGACGTTCACATCTACCAGTCCACCAAGGGCGGCTAATAGAGTTCTCATCTTTCCGGCAAATCTCAATTGACATTTCGAGAACCGGAAGGCACAATGAGTTGGATTACCGGTTACATTTATCCGGTTTTATGGAGTTTTCTGGACATTTGCATCTGTGCAGGTAAAAATATTAATTAAATGTTGGTCTATAACAAGCGATATCGAAATTGAATTGAAAGAAAAGGTGAAAAGATGTTTCTACCCATTCCAAAACCAATCCGCAAAATTCTCACGATTCTACGCGGCGGCGTTTCGCCGGTCATTATCTTCATCTCGGTAATACTGGGCTTTACGTTTGG
>Ga0315288_10003741_pt1 | contig 19388 bp, 35 predicted proteins | sample YL17G11_20_MG_FD_203454 | JGI IMG/M metagenome (GOLD analysis project Ga0315288, IMG submission 203454) | Sediment microbial communities from Yellowstone Lake, YNP, Wyoming, USA - YL17G11_20 | ecosystem: Environmental > Aquatic > Freshwater > Lake > Sediment | place: USA: Wyoming | collected... | reverse complement strand
TGCCCTGCTACCTTGAGACCGACAAGGCGATAAACGTCCCCTTCTATCAGGGGCACGGCTTCCAAGTCGTCGTCGAGGGCGACCTGCCGGACGACGGCTACCACTACTGGACGATGAAGCGGCCTCCTCGACGATAGTCGTCAGGCGCCGCGCTGTCGGTACTGCACCGCCTCCGCCAGGTGCGACGGGCCGATCTCCTCGCTGCCCGCCAGGCCCGCGACGGCTGCGCCCTAGCCCGGGAGCGCAGAGGCCGGCGCCGGACGTCTCTTACTTGATCCCCTTGCAGTTCCTCGGGTTGACGTCCCGATAGCCTGCGTACGAGTCCACCGGGTCGGGGAACACGCCTACCTTGAACACCCTGCCGGCTCGATCGACCCGAAAACAGGTCGCCTCGGCTATTGGCAAGCCGCTGCCAAGGACGAGATAGGCGAAGTAGTAGTCGCCGTCATCGACTTCGCTCTTGACTGACTGGCCGGCAAAGCTCTTCTGGTCCTCGAAGTCCTTGAACTCAGGATAGGCGGATTCTATCGCGTTTCTCGCGGCAACAACGCGGTCAGTTGGAGCATCCCCAGAGAGACCTGTGCTTGTGTCCGTATGCGTTGTGGTACTCGAGCAGGCGAGACCGGCCGCAACCGATATCAGCATGAAGACCCAGATAATGACGGGTGTTGTCTTCAGCATCGATCTACAATACCGACCCATTCGACGACCTCCTGGTCACGTCAGGCGCCGCGGTGGCGGTACTGCACCGCCTCCGCCAGGTGCGACGGGCCGATCTCTTCGCTGCCCGCCAGGTCGGCGATGGTTCGCGCCAGCTTGAGGACGCGGTGGAACGCCCTCGCCGACAAGCCCAACTGGTTCATAGCCAGTCGCAGCAATCCCTTGGCCTGCTCCGACAGCCGGCTCTGACAGTACTCGCGCACCTCCGTCGGCGTCATCTCCGCGTTGCACAGGAGGCGGGTGCCGTCGAAGCGCGCCGACTGACGCCGTCGCACTTCCGCGACGCGTCCGCGCACCTTCGCGGAAAGCTCGCCGGCGGTTTCAGCGGCCAGCTTGTCGTACTCGACGCGCGGCACCTCGACGAAGATGTCGATGCGGTCGAGCAGCGGGCCGGAGATGCGCTTCTGGTAGCGGCTGACGGTGGCTACGCGGGACAGTTTGACACAGCTTTGGATGGTCTCACACATACCGGTCTTGGTCTAGAAGCTATCGATCCACGGCTGCCTGATGCTCCGGCTAACTGCGCGAATACTCAGAGAATCCAGGGGCACCATTTCCCGCCGTCACTTGACCTTGCGAATGAGACGGCTTGTCTGCCTGCAGAGTTGCCGTCGCAACAGATGGGAGCCTATGCGTCGCGGGCGGCCACTGGCGATGATGCTCGCCGTCGTGAGAAGGCCCCGCCAGGGCGAAGAGTTTGCGACTCATATCGCTCCTTTAGCCTGCCGACCAGCGGGGGCTGAGGCCCGAGTCCCGTGGCAAGTCGCCTAGTTCATTTCTCGTTGCACTTGTGCCATCATGGCGTCCGCAGTGCCGTCATATAGTAGTGTCCGTGCCTTCTCCAAATAGTAAGAAGCCTCGTCGTATTTTCCGTTCGCTGCCGCATCCATGGAAGCCGATTGGTAGTAGTAGCTCTGTACGAGTCTGTTCTGGAGGGCTATTGCGCACGGGGGGGCCTGTAAGGCGGCAGCCCGCCAGTATAGATTCGCCGCCCGTTCACTTTTCGCCGCATCGCCGCTAGTGGTATCAGTTAGGATGGCGTTGCCCTCGCTTGCTAGAGATGAAAGTTGGTCTATCCACGCCCAAACTTCATCTCGCGGGCAATAGCGGGGAGCAGGAGGAGCAGGCGCGGATGTCGGCGCACAGTGCGCCAAATACCATTCCCGTTCCGCCGCTGAGCGATAATCGGTGCCTTTAATCCCCTCGCAGGTCGTCCTGTCGGGCAGAGGTGGCGCTGGCACGGTTGGTGTCACGGCTTGGGCCGTCGCCAAGGCTTCGAGATACTCGACTTGTTGAGCCGTCAGCGTTGGCGTGGCGTCGGAAGTGGGCGTGATGACGACCTGCCGAATCTCGACGACCTTGGTTGTGCAGGCAGACAGTGCCACAAGCATCGCAAGACCTAACGCTGCGCTGATGAGCCGCTTCATGGTGCACCTCCTATGCAAGCAATGAGGAGTCGATGGGGCTGCAAAAAGTATACCGCTGACTAAGCGCGTGTCAAGAAATGGGGACATACGGGGGCAAACGAATGGCTGATTCACCCTGACCTGAGGGCGTTCCCACGTGGACAGTTTTGAAGACGCCGGTCTTGGCCCGATGCTAACTTCTTCGGAATGGGTTGGCAAGAGGGAGGTCGCATACAATGGCCTCCCTTCTTCATGTCCCTTGCCATTGACAACGGGCAGCGTAGGCAAACTTCGCCTTGAGTGGCGCGTTCCGTCTGCGCTGCCATCCTTTCCTAGCGCACCCATTCTTTAGGAAACATTGCCACGCAAAAGCTACGGCGTGGGCTGCGATCCATCAGGATTATTGCACCACTTTTCGTGGATCAGCTATCACAGTGCTTTCCACTGTGTCAAGTATTTTCCTAAACAGCTATATGCTACTGATATTAGTCCGAATACTTGACAATGCAGCCGGTCGGGTTGATACTTGATGTAAACACAGAAACGGAGATTCGGCGTTGATTCAAGAATGTCGCATCGGACGGATAGCCAGCATCGTGAGCCGAACGACCGAGGCCATCAGGAAGGCCGAACGTGTAGGTCGCATCCCTAAGTCAGTACGACATGGGCGGTTTCGGTACTGGCGTGAGGATCAAGTACCGGCCATCTGTGCAGCGTTCGGCGCTCCCCTGCCGCCTACGCCAGCCGAGCGGCTATTCCAGGAGACCTTGGCCCTGCTCGGCAGCCAGCCAGCGGCAAACCTTGAGGACGCAGTTGAGCAGGTACAGGGGATGCGAGCACCCGCTCTTGCCGAACTCCTGAAGACGGCAGAAGGGACGACCTAGACCATGAACGAGAAGCAAAGACCCCTGGCGGACGAGGAGGAGCGGCCATCAGAGGCACCTCAGCACGATGGCGTCGTCAATATCGCCGAGTTCCTGAAGGCGGACTTTAGCGAGGAACGACGCTTGTATGACCGACTCGGGCGGCGCAGGCCGGAGCCGAAGGCACAAGGGGGCGTTGATTGATGGACGAGTCCGAACGAGGGGAATGGGATACTAACAAGAACGAGGATAACTGGGGAGCGGTAGCCGCTGCCGAAAAGCCCGCAGAGGCTTCGGAGAGTCCCAGGACGACTCAGACGGTGATTATGCCACAGAGACCGCTTGTGTCACCGGCACCTGCGCCACAGGTATACCAATCGCAGACCGGCCAACAGGCCATAGCGGTAGTCAGGAATGCAGCCCTCACACAGCCCTTGTCTATGGGAGAACGAGATAAGCTCCTGCAACTCATGTACAGCGAGGAAGGCTTCATTGGGCGGTATGTCAGGTACTTCACCCCCATAACCCAGGTTCCCGTCGAGTTCCATATCGCCTCAGCCATAACTGCCGTATCAGCGGCAGTTGGGAACAGAGTTTCCTTGGAGGCATGGCAGCGAAGGGCTTTCCCGAACATCGACGTACTTGAGATTGCAGGCTCAGGCGTAATGCATAAGACCTACTCAATTAGCCTGATGCTGGACATCCTTAGACTGGCTGCCCCCAAGGCTATTCTACCGTCTGACTTCTCGTCGGAGAGCCTCCTCGACATTCTTGCGGAGCAGCCATCGGGCCTCCTGGCCTATTCGGAATTCTCGGAACTACTCCAGAAGATGAGTGGGCGAGATTACATGGCAGGAGTCAAGAAGCTCCTAACAGACCTATTCGATAATCCTACGAAAAGAGAGTTCAAGTATCGAGGTAGACAGGGAACCATCGAAAATCCTGCGCCGACGATTCTCGGAGCTACTAACTTGGCTTGGCTAGAGGGCAGCAGTAACGAGAGGGATATCGTCGCCGGCTTCCTAACTCGCTTCCTCGTTTGGACAGGCCAGGATTCCGGCCCGCCCGTCCCTTCGAAGACATCGCCAAACCAGCAGGAAAGAGACCGACTGGTTGACGACCTCAAGCTGATATCCCAGGCGGAGGGAGAAGCCGACTTTTCGACCCTTCGCGTCTTCATAGATGAGGTTATTCAGAGGTATGAAGCCAGCGTAACCGCTAATGGGTTCGATCCAACGCTTGAGGGCATGTATGCGCGAATCGGCATCTACACCTTCAAGCTCTCCGTGATCTTCATGTTGTCGAGAACACTAGGCGTCAAGTTAGACACGGCTGGCAACGTCGTCGGCACGGACTTGCAGATCATCGACGAGGACATCCTGCGGGCAGCGGCAACCCTTCGATACTGCCATAGCCAAATGGAATCCTTGCCTTTCGCCTTCACTCCCGCCGGTCAGATGTTGCGGAAGGTCGAGAACTTCATCACAAAGCATCCGCAAGGCATCAAGCGCGGAGACATTCTGCGAGGCGTTCGTGACTTAAACGAGACCGGCTTTGAAAGTCTAGTTTCAACCCTTCTGGCGAAGGGCTTCGTCGAGACACAAAGGAGGGCTGGAGGTCGTGACCAGTTCATATACTTCCCACCACCTCCTTAGAACTAGAAGTCGTAGATGGTGTAGACGGTCAATGTCTACGGCTTTTTGAATCTAGCTCAGATACAAGGTGTAGACGTAGACGTGAGAGACACAAGAGCAGCCAGTAAGCGATGTTGGGGATGCCGTCTACGTGTCTACGTCTACGACTTTGAATCTAGCAGCAGCTATCGACGTTGAAAGGCAGGTGTCATACCAATGGTAGCTATCGCAGAGGAAACCACGAATCAGGACACAAGGGGTGAGTGGATAACTTTCAAGGATGAGTGGGAGACAGACCACTCCGAGGACGACGGGGCACCACCGCCTAATCAGGCAGAGACCCTAGACAGTCGGGATGAGTGGGTGACGGAAGATTACTAGGCCCATGCGTAGGCAGGCGTGGCAGCGTTAGGGCAGCGCCAGAGGCGAAATCGAGTGCACTACCTTATGAGTAAGTAGTTCGAAGAACTAACTCAAGTAAACTACCGGACACTCGCTCGCAGATACGATATCAGACTTGACAAGCACTTGATAAATAGAGCTACGACGGGGGCGGGAGCCTCCCGCAAGGAAGCTAATTCACGAGTGTTTTCAGAGAAAAGGAGTTTGGAGATGGATCAGAAGAACGACAACAGCGGCAAGGAGAAGTCAAGCGAGGTCAAGCCCGAGGCCCAGGGCGAGCCGGTCACGGAGGACGGCATTGGCAAGCAGCCTGACGCCGAGCAGCCCCTAGCCGACGAGCTCAGGGCGACCCTCACGCCAGAAGAAGCCGTGTCGGTGAAGGAGAAGCTGCAACAGCGATCAGACGCAGCCTTCGAGAGGGCCGACTTCAAGACGGCCGCAGCCCTCCGCCAAGAGGCTCAGGCGTTAGATGCAAAGGGCCTCAAGCTGACGCCTGCCCAAGCAGACTCGGCAAAGGCACTGCTGGAAAAGAGGGCCGAACACGCAGACAAGGCCGGCGATCCTGAGGTGGCAAAGGCGCTGCGAGACGAGGCCGATGCCATAGGCAAGGAGACGTTAGGAGACATGGGCTCAGGCACGGTGCTCCTGCTCCTGGGCGCAGCGGCGCTAGGGCTCTACGTGGTAAGTGAGCGCCAGCGTCAGGCACAGCAGGCGGCGGCAGCGGCACAGGCAGCAGCCGCAGCAATGGCGGCAGCTAGGCAGCAGAGCCTCGACAACCACCGTGGCGCGGCCTAGGAGGACGACATGACCGACGAACTACCCGACAAGAAAGATGATCCCGTGCAGGAGGTCCCTGACGAGGAACAAAAGGGCGACGACGGCCTGCTCGTGCTGGCGGCGCTTGCAGGACTCGCTGGCCTCTTGTGGTACGTTAGCAAGCGGCAGCGCGAGGCAAGCGGCAGCGCAATCGCCTTCAACACGTCCGGAACCGGCGGCAGGGTCAAGAGCGTAGGAATAGCTGCATTGGATGAGAGGTTTGCCAAGTATGGGCCTTTGCCGAAGATGAATGTCCGGCCTGGAACGGTGTTGCCGAACGCCAGAATTCAGTGGGGGAAGCCTGATGGGGAGAAATTGCACTAAAGGAGGAGGCACATTGGGCGATGTCCGCGTCGTGTTTAGAACGATGGTGTGAGCCCCGATCCCCCCACCAGGTTTGAGGCATCAAATCGCTCGCTCAGTGCAACTACGTCCGCTAGTTCGGGCTTTCTCTGGAGCAGGTCAAACAGGAGTCGAAACCATTGTCTTTGCATCGCCGCAGCCTCACGCGCAATGACAATCGTGTGTAAGAGTAAGGCAGCCAAGACTACGGTTGTTATCAGGGAGACACTCAGCAGCACATTCCTCTGATCCCACCATGGGTCTCCGTGCGGTACGACAAGAACAACTGGTATAGAGATAATGAAGCCAAGAACGATGGCGACTATCATCCCACCTATTGTATGGTACGTCTCCCAGCGCCCTTCCGCCGGCCATCGCACGGCGTTTGGCGCAAGCCTCTCGTAGAGATAGCCCAGTAGTGTCCGCTCAGCATTAGGATCACCTAGAGCCTCCCGGCTTCTCGCCCGCAGGCTCTCGAAACGAACACCCCCCGCCTGGCAGATTCTAATAAGTTCATCGCACAGTTGATAATAGTCGACATAGTGGTTGTAGCTCCCCATCAAACGGAACAGGAGCGCGAATGGCGCGTAGAGGATGATGCCAAGTGGGTACCCCGCAAGACCTCCGGCAGCAATAGCAGCGATTGCAGCAATGCCGATCTCAGTGTCGCTTTTTTCGAACTTATTGAAGCTACCGGACAATGCCAGGGCGACGGCGAGGACGGCGAGCATCACTACGCCAGGCACGAAAAAGCGACGTTCACCCCAGATGGTACGAGGCATCAAACCTCCTCAAGGGAACATGATGTCAGCGTGAGTGTAGGGGCAGCTTCCTGCCTCGTCAAGCCATCGGGGTCTTACGTAGACTTCGCTAGGCTATGAAGAAATCGATCTCTTTCGCGTAGAGCAGTGCGAATCGCGTCAACTCAATCACGTCCACCCTCCGCTCCCCTGATTCGCATTTCGAGACAAATGACTGAGGCTTACCCAGGCGTCGGGCAACTTCCTCCTGCGTCAGCCCTGCATCAAGCCGAGCTTGCCTGAGCTTCTTCAAGAAGGCGTCGTACTGCTCTCGATAACCAGCATCTAGGTTGCCCATAGCTGTGCTGATTATGAAGAAGCAGCTTGCACTATCCCAAAACGGGATATATACTTCGGCCAGCGATAAGAGCGGATGCGCCGCTATCACGAAGCCGCGAGGGAGCGCGATGGGTCAGAAAGCTTTGGCCTTCGGAATCGGTCTAGCCGCAGTTGCGGTAGTCGTGGGCGTAGTCTGCCTGGCGGTATTCGTCGGCTTCCGCCGCGAGGTCGCTCAAACCGTGCTGCCTTACAAGACCGACAACCTCACGATAGGCGCCGGCCAGGTCTATAGCGAGACGGTACGCCTGAACGCCGGAGGACACATTGAGGGAGACATGACCGTTAGGGACAATGACATTCGACTCTACGTGAAGGACCCGCAGGACAAGATAGTGTACGACGCGGGCAGGTTCAACGGACAGAAGAACTTCTACATAGAGGCCGAAACCGAAGGCTATTACACCTGGTACTTGGACAACACCTACAGCCTCTTCACGTCTAAGCTGGTCTTCATCCACTGGCGAGCGATCCAATAGCCGGGAGCCCTCGCCGAGCGTCTGCCTCAGATCGGCCAGATGCTACGTGTTAAACACACGCTTAACACGCCGTCTGGCGGCAGATCGTGTCTACTGACGCCGAGCCAGCCGGTGATCCGGCAGTCAGATTCAGACTCGGCTAAACGGCCAGCGGCTACACTATAACTGGGCGAAGGCTAGATGTGTGCCCTGGTAGGAGATGCGACAGGCCTGATCTTGCTGCGGCGGATCGCGAAGTGTTCCGAGTGCATCCGTTCGTACCTGAATGGAGCAAGAGGCATTGAGGACGAACAGCGATCAGCTACTTCTCCGTCCAGTAGTATTGGCGTCCAGGAGGCGCAGGCGGCTTCGGAGGACGTGGTGCCCTTGGTGGCTTAGGAGGCCTGGGTGGTTGCGGCGGTCGCGGCGGTCTCGGCACCCGAGGTCTAGCTAAAGACCCTCTCGGGTCAACTCGCAGTCTCCAAGGCATGATTTGCACCTCCTTGTGCGTCTCTGGTCACCTACTCCGTAATGGGAAGTGCTCGTTGTAGCTGAGTCCGAAAGCCGCGAGCTTATCCGCTGCTTTCCTGCCAGAACTCGCGGTCAAGCGAGACAGGGTATTGGCCTAATCGGTGTCCCTTCCCCTACTCGGCACAGCAAATGATCTGGCGATAGAACTTCCGATTTCCTGGATTGTAGCCTTCATTCCAACGAAGCTCGAACTTGCCTCCGGTTGGCTGAGCCGATAGTATTTCCTGCACCTTCAATTGACGCCAGGCGGGTGGTTTGCCGCTAGAACTGTACCCTCCAATTTGGTAGATGTGCAGGAGCACTGTACCCCTGGATGACCTGTAGAGAACATGCGGCTCACCGATCCTGGATGAGCCAGGAGGGTCTCGCCGCATCGACAGTTGGAGCACCTGGAGTTCGTTCACCGCTTGACTCAGGTTGTCCATCATCACCATCTCTCTGCCCCCTTTTCCAGGCTCGGCTAACTCGCGTTCCAAACAATAAGAACTCAGGTCAGACACCTAACGAAGTCCTCATCGCGGACGCTGCATCGCTCAGGGCATCGAGGTAGCCGTAGAACCGCATCTGGCCGCCTTGCTTTGTATCGGCCCATAGAAAATTGCCAGGTTGCCTGAACTGCTTCATGTGATAGGTATTCTTGTAAACGGTGTCCAGTCTCCGTTTCGCCTTGCCGCTGTAATGGGCCAAATAGTTCCTCATAATGATCAACTCGTCAATCTTCCTACACGTTGGCTTCGGAATCACAGCGAATGGATTGACCACGAGAACTTGCCTGCCGATGCCCTGAATTTCGCCCACACTCCGACAGTCGAAGTAGCCTAGCCCTGTGAGTATGGCACGGCATTCATCCGCTGATAAGTGTTTACGGAGAACAAGGCCGCGAGACTTGGCGTATTGTGATGTATCTCGGTTCAGGCAAGCAACGACCACATTTTCGACGAAGACTTCCCAAAGGGTCACGAGGCGAAGGACGAATGCCTCAAGGAGTTCCGTCTTCTCCCACTTATAGCGAATGGTATGCTGGGCAGATGCGATTTTTCCTGCGAAGGCTCTGTAAGTCTGCAACGAGTCGTTGAAGTCGTCGAATTCGAGAGCAAGAGAGGTCTTTCGCACTACAACGCAATCTCCTAGCTAGCCATTACAGGCACACCCTGGCGGCTGGTGACAGGTGTAGCTCCTAGAGAATCAGTAATTACACTCGCACGGCGGGCAATCTTGCTGCCTCGGAGCAAGCACGGCTCCACATCGTACTTCGACAGGCGTTACTGCCTTGGAATTCTCATAGACATTGAAAGTGCAAGCGGTAGCAGCCCATTTACAGGTGACCGTCCAAGCTGAAGGCATCGGTGATTCAGAAGCGGTACAGCTTTTCGGTGGAATGCCCCTGCCCGAAAGGGCTGCCTGCTGGACGACCGCTATGGCTTCTGTCTCTGACCATTGATGGTCGGGTGCATCTTTGGGCGTGGAGGCCTCAGACTGCCAGGGTCGGGTCACGCCGAGGGTGCCACCCGTAGCGATAGCAGCGCCTACTAGCACAGAGGCGACGACGATCAAGACGGTCTTCATGGCAATGACTCACAGGCGATGCCCATCATTGTCGCTGCCTAAGGTGTGGTGTGGGCAGCTTTCTTGTAGGCGTACACATAGTCGGCGTCCTTGTCCCCACCTCCTGATGCGCCATCAGTGTTAAGAGTATCGACGAAGTGTGCCTCGACGTTTCGGGCGGCGGTGGATGATTGGGCTTGGCTATAAATCCACCAATCACCCTTCTCGTCGACGCCGTGATCATTGAACAGCCGATCTCGTGGGTCTTTGCTTACGCCGACGTACCAGGCTGAGTAACTACCACCGTGGGCCTGCATGAACGCCTTGATGCCCGACTTGATTTCCTCTTCGCTCTCGGTCATCTCAGCCTCCTTTCTGATGTTCGGAGTTCCTACTTTTCCGCCTTGCCTGAACTACTGCGCATTGCAGGCGCATCCTGGCGGTTGATGACAGGTGTAGCTCCTAGAGATACAGCTATCCCCGCAAGCCTTACCTTTGGTACAAATCTTGCAACAGCCCTGAGACGGCTGAGACCCTCCTGATGGCGGGGGTGGAGGTGGCAATGTCGGCGCTGGAGGAGGAGGTGGCGGCGGCGGAACCGGCGTATTCGTAGGCTTGGGCGGCAAGGGTGTATTAGTCGGTGCTGGCGTCGAGGTGGGCGTCGACGTGGCAGCGGCCGCAACGGGAGTCTTCACCTCCGAAGGCCCGCTTATCTTCTCCTCTTGTCCACAGGCCAGAGCTAGGGTAACCACCATGAGTCCAACGAGCAGTAACGCGAGGCGCTTCATGGACGTCTCTCCTCTCTCCCTAAACGCAGGACCTGCTATCCATCGCAGGCACAGCCAGGAGGCTGGTGGCAAGTGTAACTTCGCGATATGCAACTATCCCCACAGGCTTTGCCCGTCGTGCAGATTTTGCAGCAGGTTGGTATAGGTGCCGGCGTGTTCTCTACAGGAACGGTAGGCTCGGCAGGCGGTTGCACCGTCGGAACTACCGTCGGCGGCATCGTCGGGATCACCGTTGGCGGCACAATGTTGCAGCGCTCTGGAATGGACAGGCCGCAAACGTTCCACATCCCTCGACCATTCCTAGCAGCGTCACACTCAAGGGCTTCGAAGAACGGCCGGAGGAGAGTATCAGGCGGGTAGGCCGAAGCCCAGGCGTAGCCCTTTTGAACTAAGTCCATGTTCAGGGAGAGCTCGCAACCTGGCGTCGACGGATCAGTATCGACCCACACATAGGCCAGCAGTCGGTCGTACCTGTCCGTGCAGGAGGTGTCCCGCATCAAGCAGACCGCGTGGCCTTCTACGAGACTCTTAACGTAGTCTGACGCCTCCTGCCCGTAGCACTCCCGCGTACCGTAGACCTCCGGCGTGTTTACGCCAATCAGCCGCACTCGATAGACCTCGCCGAGCGTCACAGGACAATCTTCGCCCCATCCGACTGGTAAATCGGCTCTTACATCGAGTGTGTCTCCGTCGACGACATGAGTCGCCGTGCCTAAGACGCATCGGAGGCCGGTGCCGAATGCAACAACAACAAGTAAAGCCAAGAGAAGAGGAAGCACGAGGAGCCTGCGTCGCATAATCCACCTCCTGAATGGGCTTCGTCGGGATTATACGCCTCATGCACCATTTGTCAAGGCATTTGACGGACTCTAGCAGAGCGCCGCAGGACTCCTGTACCCGCTAGTCGCCGTCTTCCTTTGCTTGGCGCATTTGCCGTCCCCTCGACCTTGACACCACTAGCTTTCGTATCGACGGGAAGCAGGTCTCTTCTGGGCTATCGCATAGGACTCAGCAGCGTTGCCCAAGGCGGCACGGGCGGCGTTGCGAAAGGGCGAACGGTACAGCCTATTGATGGTCGCCACGCCCGCTGTCAGGAGGTCGGCGAACGACATTCCTTCGAGTTCGGAATTTAGGAGTTGCCGTAGGCCCTCAAAGTCGGGGCTGACGTGCACCTTCAGGATGCGCAAGGAATCGGAGTCGACCTCGATCTCTATGACCAGCATTTCGTTCTTTTGAACCCCTGGCAGCCGCGCGCAGCCGACGCATAATAGAGTTCCTGAGGTCTTTTCGCTTGCGGGTATCGTCAGCACTTGACAGCCTCCTCTATCAGGGGTTAGCCTGCGGCGGGCAGGGCTGCGGGCAGACGCGCAAGACCCAGCGCCAAATGGCCTTGCGGCCACCGTCTTGCGATTCCTCTGGTCGACCACGCCCTGCCCCCCTACAGGCCTCAGGGAACGGGAAGGGATGCGGGGAATCCATTCCCCCTGTACGTTGAAATGCACGACCTGTGGCTGGCGTGACCACCGAGCGGAAAAAGAGACGGCAGCCTCTGGCCATTCGTCCGCCGACGCCTTTGTTTGGCCGCGCCGATCATCGCAGTCACACCCTGGCGTCGGAACGCATTGTAATAGTGATGGACGTAGGGAGGAGTCTGCTGACGGCGACGGAGGCGCGAGTCCTCGAACTGCTCTCTCAAGGACTTACCGAAAGAGAGATGGCGGAGAAGCTGTGCGTGAGCATGACTACCGTCCATACCCACGTCAAGAGCATCTTCAAGAAGCTTCGGGTTAGGAACAAAGTCAGTGCTGCGGTCTGGTACGTGAAGCATGAACACGTACTGGACAAGACTCTCCGGCCAGTCGGCTATGTTAGCCACGCCTCTTGACGCCAGACCACCTACTACCCAACCAGAGGATGCGTCTTCTGGCGCCTGAATAGGAGTCCGCGGTCACTCCTAGAATCGGCAGGCTGGCTACCGAGGCCCCACGCAGCCTTCAAGCCGAGTCGAAAATCCCCTGAACAGGGGATAACATCCTCCCTTGATCAGGTGATAGGCTCACGTTCATGAAGTAGTGAAAGCCGTCATCGATTGTTGAAAGGAGGACGACACCGTGTTTGCAGAAAGTGCGTGGGAGGGAGGGTTCAGCGTAGTGGCTGTCGCCGTCGCGGCAGTATTTGCGCTTGCCGCGACATCTAAAATGTGGGGCTTCAGGAAGTTCGCAAAGACCGTGGCGCACTACCCCGCAGCGTCAAAGTCACCGCAGCTGGTAGCGTTCCTGCTGATCGGAGGTGAACTGACCGCTGCCGCGCTCTTGCCGCTCGCTCCTGCCGTGGCTATAGCAGCAATCCCCGCTATGGCACTCCTCTGCCTGTTCTCGCTCACCTTGCTTTGGTTCGGCCTGCCTCATGAGGGAGATTGCAGCTGTCTCGGGGCGCTACCTAGTGCGAGGAGCAGCAAGCAGGTGGTGTTACGCAATTCAATCTTAGGACTTGCCGTCGCGTACGCAGCAGGCGGGCCAGCAGTATGGCCCTCGGCGCCCTTTGCGTTGGGGCCAGCAATCGTGCTGCTCGTCGCTGTGTTGATCCTCTGGCCCGCCGTTCAGCCGAATTCGGCCTCCAGCGACCCGACGCGGCGGGCAGCCCTCTATAAGATTGCCGCCATCGCCGCAGGTATCGCCCTGCTGCCGATAATACGACCTCGGGACGCCCTGGCCTGCGTCTGCGGCGATATCATCAGTTGTGGCAGCTGCAACCACTACCTCCAAAGCTACTATTCTGGTTGTTGCGTGGATTGCAGCTGCAGTCCGGCCAAGAAGATGGTTCGGCGACGATGGTACAAGACCTGCAACGTTTGCTGTGAAGGGGCACTGGAATACTACTGCTTCAGTACCTACATCTGTGTCTCTTGTTAAAGGAGGCTTATCATGACCACGGTAGTAATAGGCTCGTTGACAATCACAGAGGGGGCGTCAGAAGCCGAGTGGGGTTACGCAGCGCAGCCAGATCAGTCAGGTCGGCCCGCCTTGTTCACGGATGCGACTGGCGCCGAAGCAGGATACGGAGGGCCAATCAGACGTGCCGCTTCTGCCCCTCAAGGCTTCGACCTTTCCGCCATCGAGGTTCTTCACGAGGGTTCTCCGCGAGTAGCGGTGAGTGTATACAGAAAGCCTGATGGGACTTCGTTTGAGATCGAGCAAGCTGCGTTGAGGGAGCCGAGTCAGGAAGAGATGATCATCCCGCCATCTGGCCTCAAGCAAGTGAGTATCGGATCATTGCCGGCGGCAGCCTGGACAGTGCAGCTTCCCCCTCCTTTGCTGAGGGCCGCTCCGGTGAGGTACGCGTGCTTGGCATGGGAAGAGGACGGGTATCGATTCCTTGCCACATCCACTTGTCTGGAGGAGGACGATCTGGTATCTGTAGCGCAGTCCCTGTCCTAGGATCGGTCTGCCTGTAAGGAAAGGGGGAGCAGGGATGCTCCCCCTTTCTTGTGTCACATTCCTACGAATCGAGCATTATACGTCGTGGAATCTGTGATAAACGCTGGAGTAATTGCGAGGGCACAAGCCGGAGAAGAGGATGCCTTCACACAGATCATCTCGACTCACGAGCGCGAGCTTACAGCTTTCCTCTACCGTCGTGTTGGCGATCCTCAAGTCGCGGAAGACCTTCTTCAGGATACATTTGTCGCCGCTTGGAAGGCGATCCACAAGACCCAACCTGACCTGATAGTGCGGCCCTGGCTATACAAGATCGCCCTCAATATGGCCCGCCAATGGGAAAGAAGACAGGGGATTGCAGGGAGAATCTTCCAGCTGTTGCATCGACAGCGAGAGGAAGATGACTGGCTGGAGCGGAACGAAGTGCAGCGAGTCCTAGGGCAGATGCAGCCGAGGGATGCAGAAGTCCTCTTGCTGAAGGTTGTGTCCGGATTCAGCTACTCCGAGATCGGCCTGATGTTGAACATCAAAACGGAAGCTGTGCGTCAACGCCTGCACAGGGCGAGAGAACGTTTCCGAATTCTCTATTTCGGACAGGACGGCGAATGATGGCAGTGAAGAGATGCCCGCCACCTGAGATGCTTTCGGCATTCATCGACCGCGAGCTTCAATCCTCCGAGTACTCGGCACTCTCAAGCCACGTTCTTCAGTGTGCGCGTTGCGGCGCGATCCTATCCGGCCTCCGTGATGTCGATGAGGCCTTGGTCAATGCGCCGGTGCCAAGTGTGCAGCATCGACGAGCCACAGTGAAGGTAAGCGGGCCTCGGCACGGGTTCAAACGAGTGGCAGTTCTGCTAGTTGTCCTAGCGATTGTCCTGTCAGTGGCCGCAGGTTGTGCTTTTGCTGCGCGGGTGTGGGGTGTGTTCCGGACGGAACACCATGTAGTTACGCGACCCGCCGTTGACTTTCCAGCCGACGTTGAGAAGGGGGTTACAGGCGGGCGCGAGTTCGAAGCAACGCCGTCTGTCGAGAAGATGGTTCGACCCGTTGAAGAAGTTGAGGATTCCCTGGGAGCACATTTGTTGGAACCTTCTGATATCCCGACGGATTACGTACTTGTGCAGAGGAACTCGCCATTGAGAATGTCCGCCGAAATCCTCTATCTAGGTTCGGAGGGTCGCTCGATAAGCATCCGCGAGTCCCATTACAAATACAGCGAAGTCGAGAGGCCACCCATTCCCCCGTCGGCTGCCCAATCGTTAGAAGTAAACGGTCATCCCGCGATCTATGTGAAGGGTGGATGGTATCAGGAAGCGTCTTCAGACGTTCCGAGTTGGAGAGAGGACATGGGTCATACGCTGCTCTTTGAGGTGGGCGAACTGACTGTGGAGATTGGTGCTCCTCTAGACATTTCTAGGCAGGACCTCATCAGGATAGCGGAGTCGATGCGCTAACGGTGATGCAGCGTCATGCGTCCGGTGGCTGGGCAATACGTCAGTGACTACGTAAGCTGCGAAGTCGAGGGCGTCGATCACGATATGAACTCCCGTACGCCTTCAGGGTAGAGGTCACTTAGCTCGCACCCGTAGAACTTGCATATCTTGTCCGCGAGGTCTTTGCTCGGAAGGCAGTAACCCGCCTCTACCGTCGAGTAGGTGCCTCGGGGGATACCTAGGTCGCCGGCAACGGCAAGCTGCATGAGGTTGCGGGACAGCCGACGGTCTAAGATGTTGTTAGGTATCGCACTCAGAGGCGCGTTCTCTTTCCTTGCCCGCTTGATTCCTGCCATCTCAATACCTCCGAGAACTCACCATCTAAAGCTTCCACAGGTGCAACAGCGCCACCTACGCCCTGGGTATGCTCCCGATATCGAAGCGAGCCTGTGTAGGGTCTTCCTCCCGCATCCGCCGCAATACCGTTCCTCATGACAGCCCGTGCAATGCCAGCCGAGGCTACCCTTTTCATGGACTGTCACTCGACGGCAGGTGAAGCAGTAAAGCTCCAAGGGCGGCCTTGCAGGCTTCTCTCTCATGTCAGGAGTCCCACCTGTCTCCTGTATACGTATGGCTCGTCTATATAGCTTATCACTGTTTAGCATCGTTGTCCAGTAGCTCGCTCAGGCGATATCTAGGGAGTTTTCGGGAGGCTAGATGCCAGGAGGCGGCCCCGTCCCTAGGGCCAGCCTCTCCGGTAGAGGATCAGGCTTGATCAAAAAAACAAAAGCGAAAGCTGCCTTTTTTCAAAATCAAAGCGTTACTGATTCAGTACTGATCAGTACACATAATCACAATTATGTGTACTGATTCGCTCTGTTCCTGATCGCTTTTTTGTTTTTGATCGCCTCTGATCCAGATACGGGCACGCGCGCCCGCGTGTAGGTGTGCGTGTGCCACGAGAACCGGCTGATCCAAGCCGCATAACGCGAGGCCGAGCGCCGCCTAAGCTGCTCCGAAATTTCCCCCGAAAATAGTTGCCCTGACCCCTTGACAATCTCCAAGTGCGAGGTATGATCCACCTGTAGCCTCACTGCCTGTATACGAGGCACCCTAACAACCGAATAGCTGAACTGCTGGCGCTCATGCACTACTTAGGAGGTAGGCCAAAATGACAGACACAACAGTTGATCCACGACTGGCACGTGAGCGTGACAGAATAAAGAAAGCCCGTGAGCGCCTGGCCAAGGCCGAAGCTCGTGAGAAGGCGATAGCTGCCGAGGTTGAGGTAACGAAGCGCCTCAGCGAGATCACGCAGAGTGTCCAAAGCGCCGTCAAGCAAGCCTTGAGCACTCTCAAGCTCGACCTACCGGCAGATGGCCTCACGATCTTCATTCACAAGGAATGGTCTGAGGGCAACAACGGCGGCTTTGGTGTCGATGTGAAGATCGGCAAGGGCAAGAGCAACGGCAACGGCGACCGCAAGACAATCAGCAGCCTCGGTGTCAGCGAGTACGTCCTACCCGATGGCACCAAGGTCACGACAGCCTCGGCAGTGCTAGACCACTTCAAGCAGCCTCACAAGAACGACAGTGCCGCAAGGCTGATCCTCGGTTGGACGAAGGATCACCCTGACGAGGCGGCGACGGTGAAGGTCATCATCGGGAAGACTCAGGTTCCCCTGACAGAGGCAGTCAATCGAATCTAAAGAGACTTAGCGCCAGCAGCAGCTACCCAGAGAGACGGTCGGCTTCGGTTTGGCCGTCTCTTTGCTTGACAAGCGATGTCGAACAGTGTAGCATATTGGCATATAGCGCATATCGAGGGACCGATGACTATCGATACGAGAATCCCTGACTATCTGACAATTGCCGAGGTTGCCTCTCTGCTGCACGTACATCGGGCAACCCTCATGAACTGGCGCAAGGCAGGCGTTCTACGAGCATATTACCTGGGGCCAGCGAAGCGCCTTGTGCGCTTTCGGCGACAGGACATCGAAGCTCTATTACAGGAAGACCGGAGGGAGTATGCGAAAGAGGGAGACTGAGATGCTAGAGATTCCGGCGAATTGTCAGGAGATTCCAGCGGACTGTCAGATTCAAATCAATAACGACACGAAAATGTCGGCAACGTGTTCCGTCGGCGGCGGCATCGTTGTCGTTCAGCCTGGCGGCAAGTACGAGGGACCGCTCCTTCCTCTGGGGCCAAGCCAGGCTCCCGTCCTCACGATCAGTGAAGCGCTGGCCGCTGTAGCGGTTAAGAGGGGCAAGCGATGAAGGCAGCGGTCTATCTCAGGGTGTCAACCGAGGAACAGGCTCAGAGAAGCCATGTATCAGTCCGAGCGCAACGTGAGGCATGTAGGGCCTACTGTGAGCGTGAAGGCTTAACCATCCTAGAGGAGATCGAGGATACGCAGAGCGGCCTGGAAAGTGAGAGGGAGGGCTATCAACGCATCCTCAGCCTCGCACGGGAACGCCTGATCGATTCAGTCGTCGTCTATCACCTTGACCGCTTTGGGCGTGACGCCGCCGAGTTTCTGTCTGCTGTCAAGAGGCTCAGGCAGGTCGGCGTCGGGATCGCCTCCGCCACCGCTGACACATCCGATCCTTTTGTCGTGGGCCTCTATGCGTTGCTAGGGGAACAGGAGAGTCGGCGCACTTCACAGAGAGTACAGTCGGCCCTGAGAACGCTGGCGAAACAGGGTAAGTGGATTGGCAAGGCACCCTTCGGCTATGACCGAGTGAAGGCACCTGACGGCAGTGGCTCGACCTTGCAGCCTAACGCCGACGCCTATTGGGTTCGGCGGACATTCAGCCTGTATGTCACTGAGGATTACAGTATCAGGGGTTTGACCTTCCAGCTTGCCGACGAGGGCATGATCGTAGAGGGCCATCGACCCAGGCGAACCCATATCTACAGCGTCCTCAGGAACACTGCTTATGTCGGTAAGATTCGAGCGTTCAGGGCTTCGAGGGGCTACTTTGCTGGCCGTCGCGCCCGTCCTGAGTCGGAATGGGTGATCGCTGACGGGCTGCATCCCGCGCTTGTTGATCAGGCCACTTTCGATGCGGCCCAAGACAAGCTCTCGTCAAGGCGTTTCAACACCGGCAACCCCAAGCGCTCTGACGGTTATCTCCTGACCGGCCTGATCTATTGCGGTAGCTGTGGAGGAAGGATGCACGGGCACCGGCGAGGTTCGCGGTCGCCTAAGTGGGAGTATTACCGCTGCTACAACGCCGTCGAGAAAGGCACCTGCGACTCGTCCTATGCCAGCGGCCTCAAACTCCACGCCGAGGTCAAACAAGCCCTCAAGACTTTGCCCATTACTCCTGAGGCCCGTGAGAGGGCAGCAGAGCTTGTGCGTCAGGAGATGGAGCGCAGAGAGAGCGCCGTCGCCGAACAGCGCAAGCGCCTGGAGGGAGCCAAGGCACGGCATGAGCGGGATAGGCTCATCGCTACGCGCGAGTACCTCAGGAAGCGCGATACCAAGACACCCATCCCCGACGACATCTATCACACGATCCTCAAAGACGCCGAAGACGCCCTGGCCTCGATTGACGCCGAGCTATCAGCCATCGGCCAAGAGCGCGACCCGCCTGATATCGCCTCTGGCCTAGCACTGCTCGACGGCATGACATGGGATGACCTGACAGACGAAGAATGGGAGCAGGTCATCAAGCGTCTCGTAAAGCGAGTAGAGGTACACGGGCGTGCGATCCATGTCGTGCTTCACGAGCCGCTGGCGTCTCTAGAGTACCGTCAAACTGTCCACGAGAGCGTCGACTCCGAGCAGGTGCACTCCTTCGTCGGGTCGCCGTAGAAGCCGCAGGGACAGGGGTTCATGGCGGCGACGAGCATGAAGTTACTGGGGAAGGTC
>Ga0315288_10003740_pt1 | contig 19389 bp, 11 predicted proteins | sample YL17G11_20_MG_FD_203454 | JGI IMG/M metagenome (GOLD analysis project Ga0315288, IMG submission 203454) | Sediment microbial communities from Yellowstone Lake, YNP, Wyoming, USA - YL17G11_20 | ecosystem: Environmental > Aquatic > Freshwater > Lake > Sediment | place: USA: Wyoming | collected... | reverse complement strand
AGCCCACGGCATCGGGTCCCCCTTCCTGCTCCACCTTGTCGAGGCCGACGCCGGGCACGAGTTCTTTCGGGTAACGCAGGTGCCTGTAGTAATCATGTTCCCCGGCAATCGCACCCGCACACACGCAACCCGCCGCAACGGCCGTCAGTATCAAGGTTGTTCTCATCGGGTAATCTCCGGCCCCAATACCACGCGGAAGCCAACGATAGCGTAGGAGGAAATGTCGGGCGGAACAGAGTAGCGGGCGGCTGAACGCAAGAACGGATGCACCTGCTCCTCCAGATCTTTTTTGTCGGTCGCCCCCCTATCTCCCTTATCCAGCCCGGCGAACGATCCGCCGCGGACGACCTTCTCGGTTCCTGCCGCCGCCCCTGTTGGATCCACAGCCTCGCCCTCCTCATAGGGACCGTACCAGTCCAGGCACCACTCATAGACATTGCCATGCATGTCATAGAGCCCCCAAGCGTTCGGCACGCGATCGCCTCCCACCTCCTGGGTGCCGAAAACCGTAAAGCTAAACGTGTCCACCCATGCGAACTTCCTGATCGAGGAGAGACTGGTGTATTCCCCCTCGACGTTGTAGGGGCCTTGCGTGCCGGCACGGCAGGCGTATTCCCACTCCGCCTCGGTAGGCAGCCGATAGACATAGCCGTCCGGCAGGCGGCCGGCTTTGCGTTCGATCTCCGTCAGCTTCCGACAGAACTCGCGCGCACGTTCCCACGTCACACACTCCATCGGGTTCAGGTCCGTCCTTTTCCCCCCCACGGCGCTGCCGCCGGCCATCAGGGGCCCCGTCCTGCGGTAGCGATAGCAGAATGCCGCGCCGTCATGGATCGGCCCGCGCTTGTACTGCCATGCTTCGTAGTCGTAGTCCGGCGGCATCATCAGCTTGTAGAACTGGCGCTGAGTGACCTCGTACACCCCCATGTAGAAAGGTTTTGAGATCGCGACCCTGTGCTGGACTTCGTCCTGGCGACGGCACATCTCGTCCTTGGGGCTGCCCATCGTGAAGGTGCCCGCCGGAATGAACTTCGTCTTCATCTCGATGCCCGGCACCGTCCAATCCTTGGCGCTGAGCTTCTTCATTGCGGCATCGTCACCAGCCGGCGCAGTACCGGCCGCCAAAAGAACCGCCAACATGCCGATCATGCTCTTGCTCATGGTTTCCCTTTCCTGTGCTCGCATTGCACTGCAACGCAGCAATCAGTCCTCTAAGACCTATTGGTCTTATCACCCATCACTTGACCCGAGCCGGCTTCTCCGTCACCACCGGACCGCGCGCTCTCCTGATCCACTTCTCCAAGAGCGGTAACTCCGTGATCGTGCCGTCGACCTCCTGTCGCATCCGCCAGTCCCAGTCGACGCTTGTGCTCCAGCCCTTATTGCCGGCAACAGCCTCCTGCAGTCCCTTCAGAGACCCGATATCTTCGCGCATCGGCCCGCCGCCGACCAGGGCCTGGACATAATCCGTAATGTATCTGTGATACGGGGTGTTGTAGTAGCCTCTGAACGCCTGGTATCCGAAGCCTCCTGTCCAGAGCTTCTCGGGAAGATATGGCGCTAGCGCTCTATTGGTCGCTTCCGCGAACGCCTTCTCGGCAGCCCCAACCTTGCGGGCCATGTCCGTCGCTCCCTTCACAACGTACAGCTCCCGCTTCTCTGCAAGCGCACGGTCCTTCTCGCGCATTTCGACTTGGGCGCGAGGCTCCGCTGACGATTTGCGCAGTTCTTCGATTTGTGCCTTCATCTCGATGGTCTCGGGAAGCTTGTCGAACTCCATGTCCAGCTCATGCTTGCGTTGCTCAAATGCCTTCTTGATCGTCTCGAGTTCCGCTTTCGCGGCCAGGAATGCCGGGTCCCTTTCTAACAACTCCTTCATGCGAGCCTCATGCCGCTCCTTCATTTTGTCGTATGGCTCTACTATCTTCTTGACTTCGGCCTGTATTTTCCTGTCCATCTCCGCGACATTCCCGCGCGCCTTTTCTACTGTCTCGACAAATTCGGCGGTGGGACGTATGGGCGCGTCTCGGAGTGGTTCCGGCACCTTGCCAAAGTCGTCGTGTACGGTATGATAAACCACGACCCGATCGATGATTCCCTTGAAGTGCCCCGAGCCGTCGCGCGAGGCAGCCAGGAAGTTGCGCTTTTCTTTGCCGCCCGGAAACGCGTCGCACGGCCGGAAGTTCGATGACTTCTCCGCGACCTTGTTCCCATTCAGCCAGAGAGCCGCCTTGCTGCCGTCAATCTCGACGCGCAGGCGGACCCACTCGTTCTGCGGAAGCGGCTTCGTCGCGGTCAGCCCGGCAACTGTCTTGCCGGCCACCGTGGCCACCAGCTCGGGCTTGCCGCTCTGCGCAGTCTTCAGCACGAAGCAGTTGTCGGCGGAGCTGCCGAAGTCGAAGATCGTCTGCGCTGCTTGACCCTCCCACTTGACGGTTATCTCGACGGTGATCGCGCCGAGATCCGCCAGGCGCGGGGACAGCTCGCCGTACCGGGTTTTGCCGTCAAAGCGGAATCCTCGATGATCGCCGTCCACCACGAACTCCGGCTGACCGTACAGGTAGCCGTTCAGATTCGGACCAAGACGTGTGCCATAACGTCCGTCCGCGCCGTGCGCGTACCTGTACCAATCCTCCAGCAACGTATTCTCGTGGCGATCCATTGCATAATTCGCCCAAAGCGCGCACTGGTGAAGTGTGTCGGCGCCAAGCCGCTTGGGAACGGTGCTCGCCACATCAGCACCGCCGACCGCAGCCCATGCGCGCGAGTAGCCATTCACCTTGGCGCTCTCCTTCACCAGGGCCCCGCCGCTGACCCGCGCATGGTCCGAAACAACCGCGTCGCCTGTCACGACTGCGTAATCCTCGACAATCGCATAATCCAACACCTGCGCGTTGCCGAGCACCATGGCGGCGGGCCCGATATAGGCGGTGGCAGCCACCTTGGCGCTGTCGGCAACCCAGCCTCCGCCGTTGGCGTGGCGTTTGCCCTTTTTCATTCGATCCATCTCAGCCTGCACAGCCTGCACCTGCGCTTCCCCAATGTTCGCGCGTCCGAGAAGCTCGGTCAGCTTGCGCAAGTACTTCTTGCCCGCGGCCGTGTCGTGCGGCTCAGGCACGGAATCGTTGATCGGGTACAGCAGCGCGATCTCCCCCAGATCAGCGCGGATATTGCGCGGAGTGCCGGGCCGGGCACCGGACAGTTGAACCGACCACGGATAGCGGTACGCGTGGCGCCCACTGTAAAGGTCCTGTCCCAAGTTGCCGGTGTACAGCGCCGTGGGCGTTGCGGCCACCGTCAACCAGTAGGCGCAGTCCTCGGGCCGGCACTGCATCGTCATCGCGCCCTTGTTCCACATGGGCGAGTAACGGCGCTTTCCGTCGTGGCCAACGGCGACGATGCACGCACGCCAGTCGCTGTAAAAATCGGGATCATGCAGGCCCGTGAAATCCACCGCGAATTCGCCGGCGCCTTCCGCCGCCACCAGCCGGACGATGTTGACGCCGAACGGCTCCGGCGCCTCCTCCCACGGAATGCGGTAGACACCCTTTGCCCCGTCAACCGTTTCGAGCCAGTTGCGCGTGGGTGCGAAGTAGTGTCGGCAAAAAAGATCCTCAAGCTCGCAATCGAACGTCGCCAGGCGCGCCCCGTACTCGCCGACCATGTCGCCGAGTCCGCGGATCCCGTTCTTGAACAACCCCCGCTGTTCGCCGGCGCGCGCCACGATCTGCAGCACGCTCCACTCTTCCGCACCATAAGGCACACATGTAAACCAGGCGTAGCCCCAGTTGGGGTCGTCGCCCGTGATGTTGTAGAACATGGTGTAGCCGTAGCCCATACTCCCGTTGAAGATATTGCGCCAGGGCGCCTTGAGGTGGTGGTTTCCCTTGAGCATACTGGGATCGGCAAGGCACTGATGCATGTCGGCCTGGGCTTCGCCGCCGCCGATCCCAATGCGGTTCGGCAGGGCGCCGTGGCCCCACTCGTGCCACAGCCCGGGGGCCCACGGACCGCCGCCAGCGCCGGCGAGAATACAGCCGCCGTAGCCCCCGCCGGCATACCCCGCGATGATTTCGTGTCCGTCGCGCTTGGTGCCGGCCACGGTGATTTCGTGCTTCAACTTCTCCTTTCTGTCCCAGTAAGGCATGAGGTTGCCCGCATACTCGGTGAGCGCCCACCAGTACTCCGCGCACTCGACCGAGCCGTCCCTGTACCATTGCGCCTTGTCCGGCTCCCGCTCGTTTACCCATGGACAGCCCGCGCCCCCCGCTTGGCTTCCGGAAAGCCAGATGAAATGTTCGGACTCGACCTGCATCGTTCCGGGCTCGCCCGGCTTGGCGTTGTTTGGCCAGCGGAGGTCGGCGTTTGCCGGCTTGAGGCGTTTTGTTTTGTCGAGGCCGGCCTTGATGCGCCGCATCTCCTTCAGGTACAGGTCCATGATGTACTTCTTGTCTTCTTCGCAAAGGGTGCCCCGCACGAAACAGCGCTTCCTTCCGTCCGGGAGGCGGAGCACGACGCCCGGCTCGATCGGCCCGCCGTCGCCGCCGAACTTGCTGCTCATCGTGTTGCCCATGCCGCGGAACCCGACCAGATGCGCCTCGAACTGCTTCGGCTCGCTTGCGAGCTGGTGCGCCCGCAACGTCCAGGTCCGCAAAGGCATCCCTTCCTTGACGTCAATGGTGTCCACGCCCTTGCGCGGCCACCAATCCACCTCGCGCCGCTCGTAGGCCTTCGGATCGCCCTTGCCCGCCTCCTTCACCTTGTAGACGTCCACATCGGGACGCAGTTTCGCGCCCGGATACCGCAGCCCGGCATAGAAGTCGTAATCGTCCGCCGCGGCGCCGGCACATAGCCAACCGACAACAGCCGCCGCCAGGATCAGTTTCGTCTTCATCGTATGCCTTTCATCTGGGTTCAAGAGTTCGTGAAAGGGATCAATTCAATACAAACGGTTCTATTTTTGTTTAACTGCTTCTTTCTCTTTATTTTCTATCATTTTCAAATAAGCCTCCGCATACCGGCGGCCGAATTCCCGCTGTGATTTAGCGTTGAAATGCACAAAATCAGGATTGCTGGTCAATCCCTCGGCTGATACGAAAGCCGCGTTTCCATCTTCTTTTGCCACTGACCGCAAGGCGGTATCCAGGGTCCTTGAGCCCTCGTCAGCGGCCTCTTTCCGGAAGGGGCCAAGTTGTCCCAGCAACACCGGAACATCCGCCGCCTGCAAATCCTTGCGCAATCTTGCAATGAGCGCAGTCAGTTTTCCCTGATATGTAGCCGCGGTTTTCCCGGCATCGCTTTCACCCTGGTGCCATAGGATTCCCTTCAACACGCCATCTTTCAAAGCCAGGTTTGCCCGTGCTATCGCATCATCATAAGGTTTGCCTTTGGTCTGGTACCATTTTGCACCCGGCTCCCAGCTTGATATTGGCGACCCGCCATGGGCACAGGGAATCAGTCCGATGGTTACATCCGGGCCCAGCTTTTCCGCCACTGCCAATCCAAAACTTCTGCCCGGTCCCACACCTGAACCAGGTTTGTCAAAATGAATCGGATCAACAGCCGGCTCCCACTTGCCGTCTTTCGTCAATGTCAGTACTCGCGAATTGGCAACTTTGTCTTCCGGTTCCACCACACCGCGCCCGGCCATGTTGGACTGGCCGGCAAGAAGAAATAGAAAGAATTTCTCTTTCGTCGGCAGTTTTACCGGTGGTGCCGGCGTCTCTGCGGGTGCATCTTCAGCTTTAGCTCTGGATGCCGGCCAGATACAACCGCACAGGATAACTGCCGTGATTGTCAAAATGGACCATAACTTTGAACGATTATTTGTTTTCATATTTTGCCTCATTATCATTTTTTTCATGGTTGTTCTCTTTTCTGTGTTTTCAATCCCGCCGCAACGGCCGTCAGTATCAATGTTGTTCTCATCGGGTAATCTCCGGCCCCAATACCACGCGGAAGCCCAGGATCGCGTAGAAGTTTACGTCGGGCTCGAACTGGTAGCGGCTGGCTGAACGAAGAAACGGGCCGGTCTCGCCGCACCAGCATCCGCCGCGTCCCACCTTCTTCTTGCCTTCAGCCGGGCCGGTCGGGTCTTTGGCTTTGCCGGTCGGATAGGGACCGTACCAGTCCAGGCACCATTCGTACACGTTGCCGTGCATGTCGTACAGGCCCCAGGCGTTGGGCTTCTTCCGACCGACATCCGTAGTCTCACCTTCATCGACGTGGGCGAAGGTCTTCAGATGGTCCTTGTTCTTGGGGTCGCCCTCCACGTTATACGGCCCCTTGGTGCCGGCCCGGCAGGCGTATTCCCATTCAGCTTCCGTGGGCAGGCGATACACGTAACCTTCAGGCAGGCGGCCGGCCTTTTCTTCCTGAGCGGTGATCTTCTTGCAGAACTCGACGGCCTTGTGCCAGGTAACGCACTCCATCGGGTAGTTCGGTCTTAGCTCGCCGCCTTCGCCGCCCTGCCAATCCCTGTAGTTGTAAGCGGCGCCGACATGCAGAGGTCCCCGCCAGAACTGCCAGCTTGCGTGGTCGAAGCCGGGCAGCATGATGTCGTAGTACTCTTTCTGTCTGACTTCGTAGACACCGACGTAGAGCGGCCTGGTGATGGTCACCTCGTGCCGCGCTTCATCCTCGCGCCGGTCCGCTTCCTCTTTGGGACTGCCCATGGTAAAAGTGCCGGCTGGAACGAGTCTCATCTTCATCTCGATGCCCGGCACTGTCCAGTCCGCCGCCTTGAGTTGCTTTAGCGCGGCGACGTCGTCCGCCGCGAAGGCGGCGCTCGCCGCCAAGAGAAGCGCAAGCGCGGCGAGTATGGTTACTTGTCTCTTCATGTGGTTGTTCCTTTCCTCAGCGTTCAAAGCGTCGCACTCGTCCGACTTGTCGGGCTGATCCTCGGTTTACCATTCCACCTTCCGCGATCCTACTTCCCCCGCGCCTTCTCCAGCCACTTCTTCACCAGGGGCAGGCCGTCAATGGAGCGGTCCTGTTCCCAGGGCAGGCGCCACTCCCAGTCACATTTCGTGTGCCATTTGGCCGGATCCTGGGCTTTGTACACCTCTTCGAGCGAGTTAAGGTCTTCCTGCGGTTCCTCGCCGCCGCCGACCTGGAGGCTGGCCCACTTGTGAATGTACCTGTGATAAGGATAGTTGTAGTGGCCGCTGAAGGCCGCCCGGCTGTAATTGCCCAACCAACTGCGCTCCGGGCTGTGCCTTGCGCCGTTTGCCTTGATGGCCTCATCGACGGCCATCTTCGCTTCGATAATCCGTCGAGTCAGTGCGGCAGTCTGCTGCTTGACCGTTTCCGGCAGTCTGTCGGACTCGGCGCGGTGTTCGTTCTTGTGCTGTTCGAGCTTCTTCTCGAGTTCCTGAAGGCTCCGGCGCGCCTCGGCCACCGCCTCGGAGCCCTCGTCGATTTCCCTGATTCGTCTCCCCATCACGGCCCTGGTCTCCTGATAGTAGGCGACAACCGGATCTCGTTTCGCGTTGACCAGGGCTTCGAGCTGCTTGGCGCCGCCGATTTCCTTCCGGTAGTCATCGACAAACTCCCGGCTGATGCGGCGCGGCGCGTGGCGTTTGGGAGCAGGCGCCTTTGCGAAATCCTCATAGACCTTGCAATGCACCCGCAGATGGTCGAGGCAGCCTTTGAAGTGTCCGTCGCCGTTCCTGGCCGCCGCAATGAAGTTGCGTTTCTCCGCGCCCGGCGGGTACACATCCGCCGGACGGAAGCTCGATACTTTCTCCGCGGCCTTGCGGCCGTCAATCCAAAGCGCGATTTTCTTGCCGTCGATCTCGACCCGGCATTCCGCCCACTTGTCCCTGGGCAGCGCGGTGTCGGCGATGATCCGCTCCGTCTGGCCTTCCCGGGTAATGGCCAGCTCTGCCTTGCCCGAGGGGCCCGCGGGGGTAACGGCAAAGCGGTTGTCCGTGGACGTGCCAAAATCGAAGACCGCCTGGTTCTCGCCGCCTTCCCATTTCAGTCCGACGTCCACGGTGATTTCACCCAGATCGGCCAGGTGCGGCGAAGCCTCGGCGTACTGTGTCTTGCCGTCAAAACGAAAACCGCGATGCTCGCCATCCACGACGAACTCGGGCCGCCCGTAGAGATGGCCGTTGAGGTTCAGCACGAAGAACTCATACACGGGGCAGGACTTGTACCGGAACCAGTCTTCCAGCACTTCGGTTTCCTCCCGGTCCATCGCATAGTTGGCCCACAGCTTCCGGCGGTCGTCTTTCTGCTGCTCCGGGCGCAGCGGGACCTCATTGGGCGCATCCTTCTTGTCCTTGCCGCTGACCGGCTGCAGGACGCGCGTATAGCCGGCGATCTCGACGGCGCCGGACACTTCGGCCTGGCCGCCGACTTTGGCATGGCCTGCTACGGTGACGCCGCCCCCCCTGACGACGGCATAATCTTCGATCACCGCATGATCCAGCACCTTTGCCCCGTCGAGGACCACGGCGTCGGGCCCGACGTAGGCGGTCGGCGCCACCTCGGCGGAAGACGCCACCAGGCCGCCGCCGTTCGGATGCCGCCTTCCATCGACAGCCGGCAGGTTGTGCGGCGTGCCGGGGCGACACCCGGACAGTTTCACCTCGTACGGATACCGATAGGCGTGACGTCCGACGTACAAGGACCAGTCGGCAGGCAAGGCGGTGGGAGTAGCGGCGACCGTCAGCCAGAATCGGGCGTCGTCCGGCCGGACTTCCATCTCCATGGCGCCCTTGTTCCACAACGGGCTGTAGCGGCACTTGTCGTCTTTGTCCACGGCCACAATGCAGGCGCGCCAGTCGCCGTACGTGTCCGGGTCGTGGAAGCCGCGGAAGTCCACGACGATCTTGCCGGATCCCTCTTCGGGAACCAGGCGCACGACGTTCGCGCCGAACGGCTCGGGCGATTCCGCCCAGGGGATGCGGTACAGGCCGCATTTGCGATCGACCGCTTCCAGGTAATTGCGCTTGACGGAAGTGTACTGCCGGCGGAGGTTCGCCTGGAGTTCACAGTCGAATTCCGCCAGCCGGGCGCTGAAGTCGCCCACCACGTCGCCGGCCCCCCGAATACCGTTGGCGAACAGGCCGCGCTGCTCGCCCAGCCGCGCCAGCCTCTGGAAAATGGACTCATCGTTCCGGGCGGGCAGGGTGACGGCCATGGCATAACCCCAGTTCGGATCTTGCCCCGTGATCGCGAAGAGCAGGCACGTCTCATACGCGCCGTGTATGCAGCACCGCCACGGCCGGGCGACGTTGTTGCGGTGCCTCATCCCCGCCGGATCGTTGATCACCGCGCAGGAGTCGGACAGGATTTCTCCGTGGACTCCGCCCTGATTGACCATACCGTGGCCCCACTCGTGCATCAACAGCCCGCTCCAGGGCCCGCCGCCGGAATGTTTGATTCCGCAGCCGCCGTAGCCGCCGCCGGCGTAACCCGGAAGCCACTGATGGCCGTCTCTGTAGGTGCCGACCACGGTGATCTCGTACTTGTACCGCTCGCGACGGTCCCAGTACGGCATCAGCACGCCGGCATACTCCTGGTAGGCCCACATGTCCTCGGCAAAGGCCACGGCGCCCTCGCGGAAAAGACGGGCTTTCTCCGGCTCGGCGCGGTTGACCCAGGGGCTGTGACTCTCGCCCGGCGCCTGTTGCGAGCCGGAAACCCACACGAAGTGCTCGCTCTCAACGCGCATCGTGCCCGGCTCGCCAGGCTTGGCGTTGTTCGGCCACTGCGAATCCGTGCCGGGTCTCAGTTCGTACTTCTCGTTGGTCAACGCGGCCCGCATCCTTCCCATCTCTTTCAGGTACAGATCGAGAATGTACTTCTCGTCCTCCTCGACCAGCGAATCCCGCGTGAAGCATCGCTTGCGGCCGTCCTCCAGCCGCAGGACCACCGCCGGACAATAGTACTTCGGACCTCCGTACGGGTTCCCGTGCTTGTTCCCAATCCCCCGAAACCCGATCAGATGGGCCTTGAACTCACGAGGCTGCTCCCCGTCGCGCCGGGTCCACGTTCGAAGCGGCATGCCCTCTTTCACCTCGACGATGTCCACGCCCTTGCGCGGCCACCAGATCACCTCGCGACGCTCGTAGGCCTTCGGATCGCCCTTGCCCGCCTCCTTCACCTTGTAGACGTCCACATCGGGACGCAGTTTCGCGCCCGGATACTGCAGCCCGGCATAGAAGTCGTAATCGTCCGCCGCGGCGCCGGCACATGCCCAACCGATAACAGCCGCCGCCACTATCAGTTTCGTCTTCATCGTATGCCTTTCATCTGGGTTCAAGAGTTCGTGCAACATTCGGGCTAATCGCGATTCGGCCATTGCAAGATCTTCTCCCAGAGCGCGAACCGCGCGGGCGAAAGGTTCTTGAGGGCGGCGAGATGTTCGGCGCCCGCACCCAGGCAGACGGCGTACACCATGGCGAATTCCGCCAGATCTTCGTGGCGCACGTTATCGCCGTAGTTGGAGACCGATACCTTGTCCGCCTTGATGGCCTCCTCCCACATGTCCAGCATCTTCGGCTCCGATGCCCGGGCAAACTGCTCCAGCGTGTGGCCTGACTCGTGGGCGATCACGAGGGCGTTGGCATTGGGAACGATGTTGATGTACCCCTGGCCGCCGTGAGCGCTTGCCCCACTCAGGTCGGCATAGATCGCGATGCCGTCTTCCCCCTCGTCGGACACGACCGCGCAGGCCCTCATGTACGGGCCGGGGAGCTTCTGGAGACGTTCAACCAGTTGGTCGATTTTGACTCCCGTCGAATCCTGAATGGTCAACTTGAACCGATGCTTCCCGCTCGTCGCGATCCACTGCTTGCCCGCAACGCCGCCATTTCTCATCTTGACTTCCTCGGGGCCGGAAACAACCTCCACTTTCGTTGTGCTGTTCCGGCCGAACTCCTTGAACAACGGCGCGAAGTGTGCTTTCAGCTTCTCCTCCGCCTTCGTCTCCGCAGCGGCCGCAAGCGCTAGAATCACAACGACAAGAATCCTGGTCTTCATGGCTCACTCCCCTTTCAGCATCATACAGCCTAAGACGCCTCCGGCAACGCCGCCGGGCGGGGCCTGGAACTTGACGGTGACCTTGTCCTTGCCGCGCGTCAGTTCCGCGGGGATCTTGTAGTCCACGTCAAAGAATGCACCGGGCTTGCTGCCGCTGAGCGTCTGCGTGGCGATCTTCTGCCCATCCACCAGAATGTCGAATGTTTTCCGGACGTCGCTGCCCCAATACGTGCATACCAACGTGACTGGCTGGTCTGGCAGGACCTTCAAATCGTAGCTGAACCATCCGCCGCGACGCGCGTCGCGCCACTGCTTGCCTCCTAAGGGTCCAGTTTTGCTCTGGCTCCCCTGAAAATTATGCTTGCCCTCGTCCGCCTCGTCGCCGATAGCGACGCTATCGATGGTCCGCTCCGCGAGCAGTTTTCGCCTCGCCGCCTCGCCCGCTTCGCGCGCCTTGCGCTGGGCCTCGGCTGGCGGAACCAGCGGATCTGTTTCCTTGAGGTTGAACCGCACGCTGACGACGGATTGCCTGTTCTTGCCGGGCTGGTACTTGATGTAGGTGGTCGCGATGATCGTGCCGTCGGGCAGCAGCTCCATGCCCGGGTATCCGCAGTCGCCGCCGGCATTGCAGTGCAGAAGTTTGATCCGATATTGGCCGGGCCGGCAGTTGCGGATGTCGTCATAGGCGCCGACCCAGGCCACGAAGTGGTTGTGGGTCGAACTGCCGTGCGCCTTGTCGCGGAAGGCGATCACCAGTCGTCCGTCGGACGCGTACAGGCCCATGTGCCGGTCGCCTGTCAGGCCCCAGGGCGCGTCTTGCGGCTTGCTCCAGGTCTGGCCTTCGTCCGTGCTGAACATCATCAGGCTGCGGCCCTGGTGCGTGTTCTCCCGCATCAGGCAGCAAAGCTCCTTGCCGTCCGGCGAGCGGAAGGCGAACGGCTCGCAGGGCGCCTTGCCCTCGACCTCGGCCACCACGCGGGGTTCGGACCAGGACAACCCGCCGTCGGTGGTTTGCGTCTGCATCGCCTGGACGCCGTATCTCCCCGCCGCGCGGTGATACAGGCCGAGGTAGCTGCCGTCCTTCAGGCGGACGACCGAGCTGAATGTCATGACGCATTCAAAGCCCAGCGGCTTCATCTCCTTCCAGGTCTTGCCCCCGTCTTCGCTGACAATGCGGGGCATCAGCGGCTGCGCCGAGAAGACCCACAGCCGTTCCTTCCCTTGGGGATCGACCATTCGATAGATGCTCGGGCAGTTGCTGTGCCCCTTGAAACCCGGCGGCAACTCGTCGTCCAACCGTTTCCAGGTGAGTCCGGCGTCATCGCTGCGGGCCATGGGACCAGCCGGCCCGCCGTGCCCCAGCGACCAGACGCAGAACATCGTCTTCCCATCCGGCATCAACAGGGTCGTGGGATGGCCCTGGTAGACCTGCTCCGTGCCGGCGGCTACGATCACGTGCCGCTCGGTAAGTTGCGAGATGTCGACCACCGGCAGATTTTCCAACTCGGCCTGACCGTCTGCCGTTGCCACCGTGCTCGCAAAACTCCCCGCACAGAAGACTGCGAAAAAAATCCAACAGTTTCGTCCCGCCATATTCTTGCTCCTTTGTTGAAACAGTTTCCGGCTCTTCCGGTTGTAGGGATTGAACCCGAATTGTCTAACCAAGTTTCGGGGATTTTCAGTATTTTCTGAGTGCATGCCCTACTGCTTGCCGGGTTCCTTCCCCGCTTGGGCATCCTTCGCGGCGAGCGTGGCGCCCGCCGCCAAGACGAGCTTGAACGTTGCGAATATGGCTGTTTGTGTTTTCATATGTTTTATGATTGCGATTCAGATAACAAGAGACCGCGGGCCGTCTGCCTTGTCGCTGTTTAATAGCCACGGGGTTTTTCTGGGCAATCCTATTTTCAGCCTGACCCCGTCAACGCACCGATAGCTTGCTCACTTTGTTGTTTCGATTGATCACGTTGCCGGACCCTAAAACCCGGATACCGTCTGTCAGATTCAATCCGAACCCGCCCAGAATATTGTTCTCGATGAGCACATCGGTCGAGTTGACGACTTTGACCGCGATCGGCGCTCCGGTCAAAGCCGTGGCGGCGTGCATCTCATCGAGTTCGAACGTGTTACCGGTGATCCGGACATGGAGGCCGTTGTTGACGGCCACGGCCGGATTCTGCCACCAATTGACAAATCGATTGTCCTCAATGAAGAGATTCCGGATCTCGCGGAGGCCGGTCTCCTCGATATCCCACTGCCCCACGGGCCAGTTGACCGAAGCCTGGACGACGCCGAAAATGTTGCGTTTGGGATTCAATTTGTGCTGAGCGGTCTGGGCAGTTCTGACCGGCCACCCGCTGGCCAATCGAAATGTATTGCCGCGGATAAGCAGGTTGGACGGAATGCTATGGAACTCCTGGTAGCTGTTGATGATGCAGATCGACTGGTCGCTGTGCCGTTCGAAGAGGTTGTTTTCGACCAGTCCGTCATGGCTCTGCAGCAGGAAACCGAAGCGGACGGCGCTCTTGAAAACGTTGTTTCTGACGACGAATCCCGAAAGGCAAGCATCGTCGTTGAAGAAAGTTGCGGCTTTTTCATAGTCGGTCCCGGCTCTCAGGCCGGGGATTTTTCGGTCGACGCGGACTCTCACTCCGTTGGCGAGATCATTGACTTCGAGGACAACGGGTCTCGATGCGATCGCCCGTTCGACGGGATCCATCACGGTCAGTGTGTCTCCGGGTTGGACCATCCACTTATCATCCTTATCCCAGCTTCGGTAAGCCTCGATATCGGGTTGGGGCCGAATAAACCTGGCCTCGGCATGAACCAGGTCAAAAGTGTAGGCGTCGACGACATTGATACAATACGCCGGATAGCCTTTGATGATCAGGTTGTCATCGCCGAGAGATTCGAAATAACAGCCCTCGACCCAAGGGCCTTCCCGTCCACCGAAATTGAAACAACCGTCGGCTCCGGAGGTCAGCCAGCGTCCTTCCCTGGGGGCCGCCTTGACTCGAATGAAATTGGGCCGGGTGCAATAGTTGGTCGCGAGAACGGCGTTGGAAGACGCGTAAACCCTCAGATCCGCGAACGTGACGTCTTGGGAGAGTGAAGCGGACAGAAGCGCCCCGTCAACCCTGGAAATCTGAACATAGGGATCACCCACTTCGACAGTCATTAGTTGGCTCTTGAGTTGTGCCTTAAGACGATAGCTGTCCGTTCCCACCCGCGACCATTCCGTCATATAGATCCTGTACTCCGTCCCCTCTTTAAAGGACACAGGGTCGTTCTTGTCCTTGATAAAGCCCCATTTGTAATCGGCTTTACGAAAATGGGGCTGATCGAGATCAGGGTAGGCCGGGTCGAGCCTGACGGTCAGAGTCCCGGCTTCTTTGTCCACCGCCGTCACCCAGCCCTGCGTGTGCGGAAGGACTTCGAAATCGATGGAAAGATTCTTGACGATAATTCTCTCGGACTGCTGTATGGCCATGAACTGCTTGGTCGGATCCAAGATCAGAAACTCGCACCCGCAGCCGTCGAAAATAAGACTTGCGGCCTTGTCGATCTTCAGAGCTGTTCGACCATCGGGTACATCGAGACGGTAAAGTCCCTTGTCGAACTCGATCACGGTCGGAACACCACCGGCAACCGCATCGTCGATGGCCTTCTGGATTGCGAGGGTGTCCGTTTTGTTATCCCCGGCGATAGCTCCGTACGTCCTCACATGAATGCTCTTCCGGATTGGAAAGTCGAGGAGAGGAGCCTCCCGAAGGCGGATTCCTCTCTGACCGGCTTGACTGTACCCGTCTTCCTTGGTGGTTGCCGCGAAGGGCATGTCGAACTTCTTGGGCGTGCGATCGGCGCCCGGCGCCGCTGCGCCCAACGCGAGCCACAACAACGCGGAAAGAACACCTGTCGTTGGATTTTTCATGACTGGTTTCCTTAGCACAACCGTCAGTGTCAATTCCGTTCTTATCGCGATTTCTCCTCGTGTTTTCTGGTTCAGTTTTCCTTTGACTGGACTTGTGCCGCGCGGCCGCCCAGTACCTTGTCGATCATCGGGTACGCCATCGTGCCGTGCCACTCGTGCTGGCCCGGAAATACGTCTTGCTGGGCCGCTTCTTCGGCGCTGAAGACCTTGTAGCCGGCCCGGATCCGGGCGTGTCCCTGCTTGGTGTAGCGGATGGGTAAATAGACGTCGCGCTCGGCACTCTCGAACAACACGGGCCGCGGAGCAATCAGCAGGTATATTTCAGCGATGTCGGCCAACTCCAGCAGGCCCGGCAGTTGCCAACAGGCGCAATTGGGCACGGACAAGATCCCTTCGGCCGTACACAGCCATCCGCTGACCACGGCCGCCTTCAGGCGCTCGTCGCAGGCCGCGAGCCACATGGTCCACTCGCCCCCCAGCGAGAGCCCGGCCACGCCGATTCTCGCCGGGTCCACCTCGGGCCGCGACCGGAGCACCTCCACCGCGCGCATCAGGTCCCACAGCGCCATGGCTGCGTACTTGCGGTGCCCCAACGTGGGGGCGAAGACCACGTAACCGCCTTGGGCAAAGCGCTCGGCAAAGCCGTGGTAAAGGCCCTTCGGGTCGAAGACCTGCTGCGCTGAGCCGCCGTGGCCGTGCAGGCAGATCATGGCCGGCAGCGGCCCCTTCTGCTTCGGCACGGCCAATAGTCCCTCGAACCGCGTGCCCGTCTTGTTGTTGCCCTGGAACGATACGACCGAGAGCGTATAGTCACCCTTGTCCTGCGCCGGGCCGACCTGAACGGCCAGCGGCACTTCTTCCAGCGGGTAGCGGGGCTCCTGGCGCTGGACGAATTCCAGCAACTTGGCGCGGACCTGCTTCTGCCAGGCCAGGGCCTCTTCCTTGGTGGTTGCCGCGAAGGGCATGTCGAACTTCTTGGGCGTGCGATCGGCAGCCATGGCCGCACTGCACAGCACGAGGGTCAAGCAAGCGAAAATCAATAGTTTTTGTCCTTTTCGTCTTTGGATCGTTGCCATTTGTCTGCTCAAGGTTGTTAAGGCTCACCTGACACCACGAATTATCCGCCACTTGGCGCATGGATAAAGTCCGGGGTGCTCACTCCTTTGTTGTCGTTCGTGAAAATCAGGTCGATCTCGGCATCCGCAAGAGCGCGATTCCATGCCCGCACGGTGGAAATTTTTCCCGGGCTGAACTCGCCGGACATGTCCGGAAGAGCACGGCCAACCTTGAACACATGCCCTGTCATATCCGGCTTCGTGAAGTTAGCCTTATTGGCGATCACCTTGCCATCGAGCCACAAGCGCGCGCTGCCCTTTTGCACGGTGAAGACAGCGGTGTGCGGTTTTCCGTCGTTGACCTTGGGACCGCCGGTGAGAGCACCATGCCAGCCGATGTCATAAACCAGCGTGCCGTTGCGGACGATCAACGCCTTGGCGCCCGGCGACCAACGATCCCTCGTGGCGCATTTGGAAAAAAGCGCACCGGAGCCGGTGGTTTCAAATTTCACCGCTGCCGTGAAATCCGCACCCAGATCGAGCTTCGCATCCGGAAAATCCCGTATCGGAAGCGCGGCGAGAAAGGCGAGCGCCTTGCCCACCGTTTCCTCGGTCGCCGGCGTCTGATAGGAATTTGCGTCGGCAGAGCGCGCCTGCTGCAGTGCATCTGTTTCCTTGAGGTTGAACCTCGTGCTCATGACGGATTGCTTGTTCTTGCCGGGCTGGTACTTGATATAGGTGGTCGCGACGATCGTGCCGTCGGGCAGCAATTCCATGCCCGGGTAGCCGCAGTCGCCGCCGGCATTGCAGTGCAGAAGCTTGATCCGATATTGGCCGGGCCGACCGTTGCGGATGTCGTCATACGTGCCGACCCAGGCCACGAAGTGGTTATGGGTCGAACTGTCGAATGCCTTGTCGCGGAATGCGATCACCAGTCGTCCGTCGGACGCGTACACGCCCATGTGCCGGTCGCCTGTCAGACCCCAGGGCGTGTCTTGCGGCCTACTCCAGGTTTGGCCTTCGTCGAGGCTGAACATCATCAGGCTGCGGCCCTGGTGCGTGTTCTCCCGCATGAGGCAGCAAAGTTCCTTGCCGTCGGGCGAGCGGAAGGCGAACGGCTCGCACGGGGCCTTGCCCTCGACCTCGGCCACCACGCGGGGTTCGGACCAGGACAGCCCGCCGTCGGCGGTTCGCGTCTGCAGCGCCTGGAGGGCGGACCCCGCCTGGCGGTGATACAGGCCGAGGTAGCTGCCGTCCTTCAGGCGAACGACCGAACTGAACGTCATGACGCACTCAAAGCCCAGCGGCTCCATCTCCTTCCAGGTCTTGCCCCCGTCTTCGCTGACAATGCGGGGCATCAGCGGCTGCGCCGAGAAGACCCACAGCCGTTCCTTCCCTTGGGGATCGACCATTCGATAGATGCTCGGGCAGTTGCTGTGCCCCTTGAAACCCGGCGGCAACTCGTCGTCCAACCGTTTCCAGGTGAGTCCGGCGTCATCGCTGCGGGCCATGGGACCGGCCGGCCCGCCGTGCCCCAGCGACCAGACGCAGAACATCGTCTTCCCATCCGGCATCAACAGGGTCGTGGGATGGCCCTGGTAGACCTGCTCCGTGCCGGCGGCCACGATCACGTGCCGCTCGGTAAGTTGCGAGATGTCGACCACCGGAAGGTTTTCCAACTCGGCCTGACCGTCTGCCGTTGCCACCGTGCTCGCAAAACTCCCCGCACAGAAGACGGCGAAAAAAATCCAACAGTTTCGTCCCGCCATATTCTTGCTCCTTTGTTGAAACAGTTTCCGGCTCTTCCGGTTGTAGGGAGTGAACTCGAATTCTCTAGACAAGTTTCGGGGATTTTCAGTATTTTCGGAGTGTATGCCCTACTGCTTGCCGGGTTCCTTCCCCGTTTGGGCATCCTTCGCGGCGACCAGCGATGCTCGATCGACCTGGACGACGGATATTTTCTGGCAGTAGTCCTGTTTGCCGTTTTCGAACACACAGAGGATCTTGCCCTCCTTCGTCACGGCCATGTCGGAATAGCCCGCCAGACCCTCATTGAGAACGAGGGCGTGCGGCCAGGTGCGCCCGTCGTCTCCGCTCAAGCGCAGGGTCAGATTCCGCCGGCTCCGGAGACTAAAACCGCCCGCTTTGGATACGGCCGGGTTCAGAAAGAGGATTTCTTTGTCGTTCAGGCGGATGATGCTCCCCTGACAGGCCGGACAGGGCAGGTTCTTGTCCACTTCGGGTTTCGACCACGTGATGCCGCCGTCGGAACTGGTGGATACCACCCGGTAGCCCAGGGCGTAGGCTCCGCCGGGGCCGCCGGCTCGCATGTTCATCAATAAAGAGCCGTCGCTCCTTTCGACCACGGTGCTTTCGCCGACTGAAAAATCGGTCGTAGGAGGGATCAAACCACCAGGCACCCACGTCTTTCCGCCGTCGTCGGAGTAGATGATGCCGCATCCGCCGGCCGGTTTCCCGTCCACGGTCCTGCCCACGCCGCACGGAGCCACCAGCCGTCCCTTGCTCGTCTGGATTCCGTGGACGGGTCCCACTCCGATCCCTACCGGCGAGCCGCCGAAGCCTTTCAGGAAGTTTTTGTCCGAGTATCCCTTGTCGGTCGGCACATCCGACGTGACGACCATGGGGGACCACGTCTGCCCGTCATCGGTGCTCCTGGTATAGTACAGGCCATTGCCGGTGGGCGACCCCATGACCGTGAAGAGCAAATGAACGGTCTTGCCGTCCCGCTCGACGATGCAGCACGAATTGCCGACCCGGATGGGGGCATTGCCGCCTTCTTCGTGGATGACCACCTGTTTTGACCAGGTCCTCCCGCCGTCCTCGCTGCGCTTCATGAGCTGATCGATGTCTCCGCCGTCTCTCCGGCTGTTTTTGCGGCCTTCGCAGAACAGGAGAACGGTTCCCTTGGCCGTGATCACCATGGCCGGGATGCGGTACGTGTGATATCCGTCCTGCTGCCCGACGAACGCGTCCGTGCGGAAGTCCGCGCCCGTCTCGGCGCCCGGCGCCGCTGCGCCCAACGCGAGCCACAGCAACGCGGAAAGAACACCTGTCGACAGAATCTTCATCTCTGGTCTCCTTGGTTGAATGGCGGCATTTGGGGTCCGGCCGGGATTGTCCCGGTTTCCGTTGAAATTCGCGGCAGCGCAGGCGTCCGGCATTCTACGCCACCTCCTTATCGGTTGTCAACCGATTTTTCCTCGTCTCTAATCGTTGGGTGTGACTACGGATTCTGGCAGGGCCAGTCATCCTTGTCAGCCCCGGCAGCCCCGACCAAAGGTCCCTTCGGGAAGGGGTCCCTTCGGGAGGGCGGACTGTGTTCTAGCCACGGGCGCACTCAGATGCTTCAATCTGTTGAGGACCCGTGCGGGCCGGAGGTCCGCCATTGTT
>Ga0315288_10003739_pt1 | contig 19395 bp, 17 predicted proteins | sample YL17G11_20_MG_FD_203454 | JGI IMG/M metagenome (GOLD analysis project Ga0315288, IMG submission 203454) | Sediment microbial communities from Yellowstone Lake, YNP, Wyoming, USA - YL17G11_20 | ecosystem: Environmental > Aquatic > Freshwater > Lake > Sediment | place: USA: Wyoming | collected... | reverse complement strand
AGAGAAGATAAATCCCGACAACAATAATCAGTATTTTTTTGAAGGAGATTGGAAAAACATGGAAGTGCGAAAGGAAATTATCAAAATAAAGGGGGGGAAGTCTGACACCTCATATATTAAATTTACTCACAGGGGTGCAATAATTTCAGATTTCAGGAACATCAATGATGCTGCCCTTAGTATGAGGTGGTCAGGCTATGATATGAGCAACGAGCTGAAAGCGGTTTATTTGCTTAACAGGGCCGGGAACTGGGAGGATTTCAGATCAGCATTAAAAAATTTTAATTCAATAAGTCAGAATTTTGCCTATGCCGATGTCGATGGGAACATAGGATTGAATACCGGCGGAGGTGTTCCCGTAAGAAAAGGATATGGTTCTATGATAAGGTCAGGGGAGAGCGGCGAGTTCGACTGGAAGGGTTATGTTCCCTTTGATCAGCTTCCCTTCAGCTATAATCCTGAAAATGGATTTATCTCTTCAGCCAATAATAAAACTGTAAGCAGTGATTATCCCTATTATATCTCATTCAGATTTGCTCTTCCCTACAGGATAAACAGGATAAGGGAAATGCTGAATGAAGAGGAAAAACTCGGAATTGACGATTTTAAAAGAATGATAACTGATCAGCATTCAGATTATGCTGCCCTGCTTACTCCCCATATATTGAATCTTAAAAGCCGGCTCACTGAAATGAGTCCTTCTGAAGCTGATGCTTTTAGTACCCTTGTAAACTGGGATTTTGATATGAACAAGGATCTGCCTGCTCCGGCTGTTTTTGAATTCTTTACCATCAGCCTGGCAAAAAATCTTCTGGGGGATGAGCTTGCAGAACTGTTCGGGCAGCTCCCGGGATCAATCAGAGATTATTATATATATCGAATTCTTGAAAAAGGTCCCGACCAGTGGGTTGATGATATAACCACTTCTCAGACAGAAACTCTTGATGATATTATTTTTAAGAGTTTTAGAGACGGAGTGAAAACTCTTGCTGAATCTTATAGCCCTGATATGAATAAATGGACATGGGGAAATATCCATAAGATTTCACTTGATCATCCTTTGGCCACAGTTAAAATCATCAACCGTATCTTTAAATTGAGTTCAGAAAAGACCGGGATTGGCGGAAGCAGTCATACTGTCTGTCCATATTCTTACAAGGAAGGATTTATTGTCACCTCCGGCGCTTCAGAGAGACATATTTTTAACACAGCCGACTGGGATGAATCATACACTGTTATTCCAACCGGTGCTTCAGGAATTCCGGCAAGTGAGTTTTACCTTTCGCAGACCAAGACTTATCTTAACGGAGGATTCTATAAGGATGCTTTCTCGGATGAGGCCGTCAAAGCAGCTGCAAAATATACATTAAAGCTGGTTCCCGATAATTAAACCGTCATCACATCCTTCTCCTTCACAACCATGACCTTATCGACCTTAGTCGAAAAGTCATGCGTCATATCCTGGACGTTTTCTACAGCATTCTTTTCTGTATCTTCGGGAAGACCGTCTTTCAGCATCCTCTTGAATTCGTCATTAGCCCATTTGCGGGCATTACGCAGGCTGATCTTTGCTATCTCTCCCTCATTTCTGACCTGTTTGACAAGCTGGTGTCTTCTCTCTTCTGTCAGGGGAGGGATATTAATCCTTATAACCTCACCATTGTTTATGGGAGTAAGTCCGATATTGGCAGCCATAATCGCTTTTTCGATGGGTCCCAGCATATTCTTTTCCCATGCCTGGATCAGAATTGTTTTAGGATCGGGAGTATTAATATTTGAAACCTGATTTAGAGGTGAGTTAACTCCGTAGTAATCAACTGTGATACCATCTAGGAGAACAGGAGTTGCTCTTCCGGCCCGGAGATGGGCTAGTTCATGCTCAAGATGTTCCAGAGCCTTCTGCATCCTGTCAGTTGCTTCTTCTATTATCAGTTCAACTTCTTCGTTCATTTTTCAGCGGTTAGGTTTGACTTACTTGACTATCAAAAATAATAAATTCGAATGAATCCAACAGCTCTTTCAATTACAAATAAGTGTTCCGATTTCCGAACCCTTTACAATCTTCAGAAGATTTCCGGGCTTGTTCATATCGAACACGATAATTGGCATATTATTTTCACGGCACATCGTAAAGGCTGTTGAGTCCATGACTTTAAGCCTTTTCTCAATCACCTCCTCAAAGGAAATATTATCAAATTTTCTGGCGTCGGGATCTTTTTCAGGATCTGCAGTATAGACTCCATCAACCCTGGTGCCTTTAAGCAGCACTTCTGCCCCTATCTCAACGGCTCTCAGTGCGGAAGCGGTATCGGTAGTAAAGAATGGATTGCCGGTACCGCCTGAAAGGATGCAAACCGTTCCGTTTTTCATATCATTTGTTACCCTGTCCCGGTTATAAAGTTCTCCGACAGGTTCCATCCGGATGGCTGTGAAAACTTTTGCTTTTCCCCCGGCCTTTATTATTGCACTTTCAAGTGCAAGGCTGTTAATTACGGTTGCCAGCATTCCCATCTGGTCGCCTTTTACACGGTCGAAACCCGATTCTGTCCCGCTGAGACCACGGAAGATATTGCCGCCTCCGATCACTATTGCAACCTCGCAACCTTTTTCTGCAATATCCGAAACCTGCTTTGCATATTCTTCCAGAACCCGGTTGTTTATTCCCTGGTTCCCGTAACCTGACAGCGATTCGCCGCTGAGTTTCAGTAAAATCCTGGAGTATTTCATGGCAGATGCGATTTCTTGCTTGTGACGAATATAGTAAAAAAAATGGCGCCATCAGGCGCCACATCATTATTGAAATATGAACTTATGCTTACAGACTCAGGGAATAACGCTTGAAAGCAGTAACTGTTAATTGCTTATCAACAGACTGAAGATACTGTCTGATGCTCATTTTATTATCCTTTATATACTCCTGGTTGAGCAATGTGCTTTCCTTGTAGAATTTGCTCAGTTTCCCCTGGGCTATCTTTTCAAGCATCTCCTCAGGTTTTCCGTCGCGTCTCGCCTGTTCCTTACCGATCTCAATCTCCTGTGCAACTACTTTCTCAGGAACATCATCCTTATCAATAGCGACAGGATTCATTGCGGCAATCTGCATAGCAACATCCTTGTAAACATGGATGTCGAGGCCTGTCTTTGAAAAACCAACAAGAGTAGCAAGTCTGTTACCCGGATGAATATATGCCTGTACGTGTGCTGCCTCGATCTTTTCATAATATGCAAGTTCGAGTTTCTCACCGATTATCCCGACAAATTCAGTCACCTTATCACTGACTTTTGCATTCTCAAGCGGTAGTGTTTTAAGCTCATCAAGATTTGCCGGATTTTTTGCGAGAGCAAGATCAAGTATTTTACTGGCTAGAGAGATAAACTCAGCATTTTTTGCAACGAAATCAGTCTCACTGTTAAGGACGATCATGGCGCCCATTTTACCTTTTGCATTGACTTTTGAGAGCACAACACCTTCTGTGGCATCCCTGTCAGCTCTTTTATTTGCAACAGCCTGCCCTTTTTTTCTTATAATCTCTATAGCCTTGTCAAAATCACCGTTTGATTCTTCCAGCGCTTTTTTGCAGTCCATCATCCCGGCCATGGTCACTTTCCTCAGCCTGGCGACATCTGCAGAACTTATTGTAGCCATTTTAATAATTCCTTTTAATTAATTTCAGTTTGATCTTTTATTCTTCTTCAGTCTCGTCAGCCTCAGCGACAACCTCTTCATCATCTTCGGCCACTTCGGTTGCTGCCTCATCCTCAACTTCGACTTCTTCTTCCTCCTCAACTATCGCTTCGATCACTGAATCAGGCAGATCCTTTGTCTCGAGCTCTTTCCTAATGAATTTTTTGTCCTTCAGTGCCGGTTCCTTGTCTTTTTCCAGCTTCCTTTCATTAAGTCCTTCCTCTATTGCCTGGCAAAGGATGCCGACTATCAGAGATATGGATTTTGATGCATCGTCATTTGCTGGTATCGGGAATTCTATATCGGAGGGATCAGAATTTGTGTCAACCATTGCAAAAACAGGAATGCCAAGTCGTTTTGCTTCTCTTACTGCTATATGTTCCTTACATACATCTACCACGAAAAGGGCGGACGGAAGGCGCGTAAGGTCAACAATACTTCCAAGTGTCTTTTCCAGTTTGGCTCTCTGACGGGTGACCTGAAGTCTTTCACGTTTTGACAGGTTGGTAAATGTACCGTCGGTAGCCATTTTGTCAATTGATCCCATCTTTTTTACAGCTTTGCGGATTGTCGGGAAGTTCGTAAGCATACCACCCGGCCAGCGTTCTGTAACATAAGGCATGTTAACCTGTTTGACCTTTTCTGAAACAATCTCTTTTGCCTGCTTTTTTGTAGCAACAAAAAGGATCTTTTTACCCGATCTTGAAATTTGTTTCATGGCCGAAGCTGCTTCATCGAGCTTAGCCACTGTCTTTTCAAGGTCAATAATATGAATACCGTTGCGCTCCATAAATATATAAGGAGCCATTGCGGGATTCCATTTTCTCTTTAAGTGTCCGAAGTGAACGCCTGCATCAAGCAGTTCCTGGAAATTTGTTCTTGGCATTTTTTTGCTTTTTAAGTTTACATTCTGTTAAATCAATCACAGGGTAGTCCCGCGAGCTGGCGGAAGTCTCTGTAATTTAGATACTAAACCTGCATCTATAATGACTGATCTGTTAATTCCTAACGTTTACTGAACTGGAATCTCTTGCGTGCTTTCGGGCGACCCGGTTTTTTCCTTTCAACCTCGCGGGGATCGCGGGTGACAAATCCGTTTGCCTTGAGCACTGATTTGTTTTCAGGGTCGATCTGAACAAGCGCCCTGGTGATCCCAAGACGGAGAGCTTCAGCCTGCCCTTTTACTCCTCCGCCGTCAAGATTTACGTTGATGTCATATTTGTCAACGACATTAAGGACAACAAGCGGTTGTGTAACTACATACTGCAATGTCTCAGCTCCGAAATATTCTTTATAATCCCTGTGGTTTACGGTAATTTTTCCTTTGCCATCACTTAACAATACTCTGGCAACGGCTGCTTTTCTTCTTCCAAGTGCATTAACTGGCTCCATATCTGTTCCTTAGTGTATTATAATTCTAATTTCTTTGGTTTCTGGGCTTCATGAGGATGCGAAGGACCTGCATAAACATGCATATTCTTAAAAATTGCCTTTCCAAGCCTGTTTTTGGGAAGCATCCCTTTAACAGCTTCTTCAACAAGACTTATAGGTTTCTTTTTCAACATCACCAGAGCGGTTGTAAATCTCTGTCCTCCCGGGTAACCTGTATGGCGCACATAATCCTTGTCGGACCATTTCTTGCCTGACAGAGTGACTTTCTCAGCATTTATAACTACTACATTGTCACCGCAATCAACATGAGGAGTAAAATTTGTTTTATGCTTTCCCCTGAGAGTTGATGCCACTACAGTTGCAAGACGACCAAGAGCAGCTCCTTCTGCATCAATTATCACCCACTCCTTGTTCACGGTCTCCTTGTTCGCTGAAATTGTTTTGTAACTTAAGGTGTTCACTTTTAATCTGTTTTTATAATTGAAACACTTGAATTTAACGTTAAAACCCCTTATTTTGGGACTGCAAAAATACAACATATTTCCTAAAAAAAAAGAATATTGAATAGATTTTATTTATGATAATCAAAACTTAGGTTATTTTTACAGGCAGTATTATCCGGGGAAACAAAAATATGTATGTGACCAATGTCTGATGATAAAAAATTCCTCAGGAAAGCAATTGAAATTGCCTCTTCGGGTATCAGCAGCGGAGGAGGTCCATTTGGTGCAGTTATTTCAAAAGAAGGCAGATTAATTGCCGGATTCAATAACAGGGTTGTACTGAACTCCGATCCGACAGCCCATGCCGAAATACTTGCAATCAGGGAGGCTGCCCGGTTCTTAAGGACTCACGACCTCAATGGTTGTGTCCTTTACACTTCATGCGAACCATGCCCCATGTGCCTTGGTGCAATCTACTGGTCCGGAATAAAAAGAGTTGTTTATGCCTCGGGGCGCCATGATGCCGCAGCTGCAGGATTTGTTGACGAGCTTATCTATAACGAGATTTCTCTTGATCCTTCAAAGCGGCAGATTACCTTCCTTCATATGGAAGATCATGAAGCAACGGAAGTCTTCAGGAAATGGGAAAAATATGACGGGAAAACCACCTATTAGATCAATACCTGAAATCAAAAGACCGGAGAGGGGCTTTTTTACACGCGATGTACTTGAAGTTGCTCCTGAACTGTTGGGCAAAGTACTGACAGTAAGATCGGAAATTGATTTGTTAAGGAGGTTCATCATTTCTGAAACCGAGGCCTATCGGGGATCTGACGACAAAGCCTGCCATGCCTCCAGGGGGCGGACACCAAGGACCGAAATCATGTACCATGAAGGGGGAAAACTGTATGTGTATTTTGTTTATGGAATGTACTGGATGCTTAACATAGTAACAGGTAAAGAAAATGATCCTCAGGCCGTGCTTATAAGGGGACTGGAAAACTACCCCGGCCCGGGGCGTGTAACGAAACTGCTCGGAATTGACAGAACATTTTATGGTGAGGATCTGATTACTTCAGACAGGATCTGGATCGAAGAATCGGGGATAATGCCTGTTTATAAAACAGCTTCAAGAGTTGGAATAAATTATGCAGGAGAACCCTGGAAAAGCAAGTTGTGGAGATACTATCTCTAACCCACAACTCCGGGAAATGGCCTCTCCCCAAACCCCTTCTCCCAGTAGGGAAGGCTTAAACCATTGTAAATATGAATTATAGCCCCCTTCTCTCTTGGGAGAAGGGGGTTGGGGGATGAGGCATAAACTCAGGGATTTTTTAAAGTAGCTATCTTTATCAGCTTATCAAGCCTGATATGCAGTGTCATTGCATTATCAAAACGCCTGAGATCCGCATCGTAATACCCGTCGAATCCGAAGTAAAATTCAAAAAAGTCTTTGTAGGGAAGCTTGATATTAACTGAACCCGTAATCAGCTTTCTGTCGGAGATTACCATATTATCAATATGATCTGAAACTGAACTAAAAATAAAATTGCCGTCTGGAGCATAAAAATCATGTGACTTCCAGAATCCTGTTTCTACCTCCAGTCCCCTCAGGGAATAAAATAACTTGTACCAGCCAGCATACCCGTTTTTAATTCCTGAAGCTTCATTCCCGTTCAGGCAACTTCCAAAAAAAGCTAGACACTCCAGACCTATACTGCCATTTCGTGATTCTTCAATATCAAAGATAGCTCTGGCTCCGGTAGCAATGTTCAGATAAGTTTCAACAAATTCCGGGTAATCACTTATCTGGCCTCCGTAATGTTTAAACTGTATCTGCAGAGGAAATTCAAACCTGATAAGTTCAGCAAAATCTGATGTTTTGTATCTGAATGATTCACCTGCCGTAAAAATTTCCCTTTCATTATCACCTTTGAAAATATAGTTTTCCCAGCTTAGCCATGTATCACTGAATAAATGATCGGTTGAGGTCCTAAGCTGGAGCCCGTCCTCTGAAAAGGCATTATAGATCCTTTCCTTATTAAAATGAGGGTCAAGCATCATGTGTTTATCGCTGCCAGTTAATGAGCCTATTGTGAAGCATGTGTTTTCGGAAAAATGCCATGAAGTGGAAAAAACAGGCTTGATCAGCGAGAATTTATTGGTTCCCGAATAGCTGAGCAGATGTGTCCCGAGCCGCAGTGTTATCTTCTCAGCCGGCCTGTAAACAAGTTCAGGCTGAATGAAATAGCCGATTAGAGTGTATCCTTCAATTATTGGATTTGAGTATTCGTTGTTCTTTACAAAATTTATGCTCCTGAGATTAAGATAAAGATCCCCTTCTGAAACGGAACCGTTGGTTTCATCCTGACAAATAGCAGGAAGAAAGTTTGAAGCAAGAAGCAGGATCAATATTCCGCTGTATCTCATAAAGCAGGCTCTTTAAGGCAAAAGTAACAAAATATGTCGCAAGTTAAAATGAAGTTAAATAGAGCCCGGGCTATGCACAAATAATATTTTTTTGCGTTCTTTGTCTCATTGATAATCAAATAACATCAGTTATGAATTCAATATGGGGCAACTTCCGCCGTCTGAATACAATCACCGGATGGGTCCTTTTCGCAGTTTCGACAATCGTATACCTCCTGACTCTTGAGCCTACAGTGAGCTTCTGGGATTGCGGGGAATTCATTCTTTCGTCGTTCAGGCTCCAGGTAGGGCATCCTCCGGGAGCTCCTCTCTTTCTTATGATCGGCAGGATTGCCACACTCTTCTCATTTGGAGATGCTTCAAAGGCAGCAATGATGATGAATGCCCTTTCGGCAATATGCAGCGGCTTTGCAATCATGTTCCTTTTCTGGACAATAACCCATCTTGTAAGGAGAGTATATACCGGAAGCGATGAGGTTGGTTCGGTTAATATACCTGCGATCCTGGGAAGCGGAATTATCGGGGCTCTTGCCTATACTTTTTCAGATACATTCTGGTTCTCGGCAGTGGAAGGGGAGCTTTATGCCCTTTCATCACTTGTCACTGGACTTGTATTCTGGGGAATGCTTAAATGGGAGGAAGAGGCTGATAAACCATATTCAGGAAGATGGATAATCCTTATCGCATTCATAATGGGACTTGGCCTTGGCATTCACCGGCTTAATCTGCTGGTTCTTCCTGTTCTTGTCTTAGTATTTTATTTTAAAAAATATGAAGTCACCACCAAAGGAGTGATAAAAGCACTTCTTTTTGCGATTGTTATGTTATATCTGATGGTTTTTGTTATTATCCCCGGAGTTCCGAAAGTCGCAGGCTGGTTTGAGCTTTTCTTTGTCAACGCAATAGGAATGCCTTATAACAGCGGCCTTCTCTTCTTCATAATTGTCCTGATTGCAGCACTTGTAATTGGTATAAGGTACTCATTAAAAAGCGGACGGGTAATACTGAACTATGTAATGACCGCCATTACTGTGATAATGATCGGGTATTCATCTTATGCCATGATCATGATACGGTCATCCGCAAGACCACCGATGAACCAGAACAACCCCTCAGATATCTTTTCCCTTTCATATTATATAAATATGGAGCAGTACGGGAGCTCACCGAAAATTTACGGCCATTACTACAGCGCTCCTATCGTTGATGTGAAAAGCGTAGTTGCAGGATATAACAAGGTGAATGGCAAATATGAACCTTATTTTCGTCCGGAATATGAGTACAAAAAAGAATTCATGACAATTTTCCCCAGGATGTACAGCTCTGATAAAGAACATGAGCGGGCTTACAAACACTGGGCCAAGATTACCGGAAGGAGGTATACAGTTACATCCGGCTCCGACAAGGAAACAATTGTGTGTCCTACTTTTGGCGAGAATCTTCGATATTTCTTCAGGTATCAGACGGGATACATGTACCTGAGATACTTTATGTGGAATTTTGCCGGCCGGCAGAACGATGACCAGGGCAATGGCAATCCGATACAGGGGAACTGGATTAGCGGTATAAAATTCATAGATGAAGCAAGGCTGGGAGATCTCGATAAGATCCCTGAAGATGTTAAGGATAATCCGGCCAGGAATACCTATTTCTTTCTTCCCTTGTTGCTGGGTATTGCAGGCCTGGTTTGGCAGTACAGGAAGGACCGGAAAGGATTCTGGCTTGTCCTGGCTTTCTTTATAATGACCGGGGTGGCAATAATCTTTTATTTGAACCAGTACCCGAATCAGCCAAGGGAGCGTGATTATGCTTATGCGGGTTCATTTTATGCATTTGCCGTCTGGATTGGGCTGGGATTCATGCTTGTCTATGAATATATCAGGAAATTTCTGAGCGAAAAACTCTCTGCTGCAGCAGTCTTTATAATACTTCTGTTTGCTGTTCCAGTACTGATGGCTGCTCAGAACTGGGACGATCACAACCGTTCAGGACGTTACACAGCGCGTGATATTGGAGCTAACTACCTTTTGTCGTGTGCCCCTAACAGCGTGCTTTTTACATATGGTGATAATGATTCCTTCCCGGTATGGTACGTTCAGGATGTTGAACAGGTCAGGACAGATGTGCGTGTTGCAAATCTGAGCTACTTTCAGGCAGGTTGGTATATAGATATGATGCGTCAGAAAGCTTTTAACTCTGATCCCATACCTCTGACCCTTGCTCCTGAAAAATATATTGAAGGTTCGAGGGACCAGCTTCCCGTGAACAACAGAATTGACAAGCCCGTCGAACTGAGTCAGGTTGTCCAGTTCGCCGGCCAGGATGATAAAAAATACAAGATCGATGTCAGTGGCAGGGGTGATTTTCTGAATTACATTCCTTCAAATAGATTCCTTATTGATGTCGATTCAGCAAAGGTTATTGCAAACGGAACTGTAAAGGAATATTTCAGGAACAGGATAGAATCACCTGTGATCTGGGAATACACTAATAATGATGCCTTCAAGGGAGATCTTGCCATGATGGATCTTCTCTCTGCAAATAAATGGGAGAGACCTGTCTATATTTCAACAACTGTTCCTTCGGACCAGTACAAGGGTCTTGAAAAGTATTTTGTTCAGGAAGGTATTACATACAGGATCGTTCCGATCAGAACTGATAAGCCGGAAGAAGGAGAATTCGGGATGATAGATCCTGTTGAAATGTATGACAACATGATGAATAAATACAAATGGGGAAATGCGGCTGATCCTTCAGTTTACCTCGATGAAAATAACAAGCGGATGCTGAGTAATTTCAGACGGATCTTCGGAAACCTGGGGAAAGCGCTTCTGGCAGCGGGCGATACAACAAAAGCAATCGAAGCTGCTCACAGGGGACTCGAGATCGTGCCTGCCGAAAAACTTCCGTACGACTTTTTTGTGCTGGGAATTGCTGAAGTGCTGATAAGGGCTGGAAAAGTCGAAGAGGGGAACAGGATCATAAATGATGTGATGAAATATTCGAAAGAATACCTTGATTATGCTATAAGCATGGATCCCGATAAGCAATTCGGCATGGATTATCCGATAGGCATCAACATGCAGGCTCTCCTGGATATAAACAATACAGCCATTAACCTGAAGATGGATGAGCTTGTAAAAACAGTTTCATCCGATGTGAACAAATATTACAGTATATTATATTCGGGCAAATAAAATTAAATGAGGCTTTTCAGGCCATTTTTCCTGTTAAGGCTGGTATACCCGGAGGCAATTTTCAGGGTAAGGACCACTGAAAAAGAATTATGCCTGACTTTTGACGATGGTCCGCATCCGGATACCACGCCGCATATTCTTGAAATTCTTGAAGCCCGTAATGTAAAAGCAGTTTTTTTCTGCAGTGGCCGGGAGGCAGAAAAATATCCGGAACTGGTCAATCTTATCCTTTTAAAAGGACATTTAATTGGAAATCATGGATATATTCACCTGAACGGCTGGAAAACCAATGTCAGTGAATATATTGAAAATGCTGCCAGGGCTGAGTTGTTTACCTCTCCCGGTTTGTTCCGGCCGCCCTATGGCAGGATTCGTCTGGCTCAGTACTGTACGCTTGTGAAAAAGTACAGAATAGTATTCTGGGACCTCATGCCTTATGATTTTGATGAGAAGATTGACAGTAAAAGAGTTTTGAATATCCTGAAGAAAAAAATAAGACCGGGTTCAGTCATTGTCCTTCATGATAAGACATCTTCTTTATGTTTGTCTTTTCTGGAAGAATTCATAAAATATGCTGAGGATGATGGCTATAAGTTTGTTACATCACCGTTATCAGGCAAGGAATAAGCCAGCCTGTGTAATCAGCCGTTCAAAACTCCTGTCAACCTCAGTGCTTGACTCATTATTTAAAACCGGAAATGGATTTTCGTGAGAATAAGGATACGGAAAATCCCAGACCTCAACGGGTCCAAACTTTTTCCTGGTCATAGGGATCATTGTATTTACAATGCCATTAGCAGGGATCACAGTGTCCTGTTTAAGCGCAATTGAACGGATCTGGTCCCTGAGCTTTATCAGTATGCTTTCACGGAACGACCTGAATCTGCTAATATCAATCATTGACCTGAAAGCCATTCCGATCTGGGAAGACCTGAAAAACTCTGAAAAGAGATTCTTACGGGTTATCTCCTTCTCAAAGTCATTCAGATAAAAGCTGTAGATCCTGTTATACGCCATACTGTCCATTATAAGCTTTGATGTTCCCTGCATATTGCTGAAAACCGACCCTCCGCAGAACATGAAAAGTTTTGAATCGGCAAAAAGATTATCAGGATTTCCCATCATCAGGATCTGTGAAAGAAATGCCCCGATTGAGTAAGCGAATATGTTTACCCTGCCGCCCTCCGGTATAACGTTGTGGTTCCCTGACCTGATCTGATTCATCAGCTTTACAATATCGAAAGCTGTCTGATAACCGGAGTTGAAAAAACGCATGGGTTCTTCGGTGAGCCTGCTGCTAAGTGCAATGTTTGCAAAAGTCGACATGGTTATTTCAGTGGAGCCTTTGCTGCGTTCTTTAACAAATTGCTGCATCATCCTTGGATTTATCCATGATGAAGGGGACCTGTTTATATGAAATGATATCGGAAAAAGAACCACATAGCTTCCGGTCAGCTCAGAAAGCCAGTAAGCCCAAACAAGATATTTGACCCAGCTTCTTTCATTCAATCCGTGCAGCAATAATATTGCTTTCCTGCTTGTTTTGTCTGCAGGCATAAAAACAGGATAAGAAAATGAAATATTTTCAGATATTGATGAATCATCTCTCTTGAGAAAATCTTTGGGATCAATGTCGGAGATAAATTTTTCGCTCACAATCCTGACACCAGATCCGGGTATTTTGATCTCAGGGGCTAAAGGATCGAAGACCGATCTCAGTACATTGAAATCCTTTGTGTATTCCATGATTGTGCAAAGGAAGCCTCAAACCGGAAGGTTGGCAAATAAATGTGCCGTATGACTTTCCGGCGGGATAAAAAATGAAATTAAGTGACGTAATTTTAAAATATGGGACGAAATTCCCATATGGATAACCGGACTGATTTTTAAAAAACCAGTCGTTAAACGGAAAAAGCTAAATTTGCATAATTTTAAAAAGCTAACATGGTTGATTTCCGGAAACCGATACCGTCTTATCTGAACGAAAAGGGGAATATCATAAGACTTATTCTATTTACTGCCCTGTTCGCTCTGGTTTTCATAAACATATATGCACCTTTTGGTGCTGACAAGTGGTTTGACCTTACCCAGCTTGAGTTTTTCACCTATTCAAGCCTGGTTATACTTACAGGAGTTCTGGTGGTTGTTATTAGCAGGATCATGATGTATTACTACGGAAGAAACCATCTCATAAGCTATTACTGGTACTTTACCTGGATATTTGCTGAAATATTTGCGATGGCTCTGTTTTATGCACTGTTCCAGAAGTTAGTTCTTAAAGATGTCCGTATCTTCATTGAAATTGTAAAACAATCCGCACGGAACACAGCCCTTGTATTGTTGCTGCCCTATTCGATAATGTGGCTTTATTTTTCGTGGCGCGATAAGAAAGAACAGATCGAAAAAATGGCCGGAATTCCGGCTCTTTCAGGGAACGTCAGAGATATGATCCCTTTCTTTGACGATAAATCGGTACTTAAATTCTCAGTGAAGAAGGAGAACCTTCTGTATCTCGAATCAGCCGAGAATTATGTGACCATATGTTATCTGAACAAGGGTAAAATGTCGAAATACCTTCTCCGTGACACTCTGAAAAAAATGGAAGAAAATTTTTCAGGGACCGAAATAATACGCTGTCACAGATCATACATGGTCAACTTTGAGAAAGTAAAGGTAATACGCAAAGAAAAGGATGGATTGAAGCTCGAACTTGATGCTCCCTCTGCTATTGATATTCCTGTTTCCAAAACATATGTGGATAATGTCATGCTGACTTTTTCCAGATACAGCAGGATGTCGGATATTTAAATATATGAATAGAAAATCGCCTGATTTTATTTATCGGAATGAAATATTACATTTGAATTGCCTTTAAAAACTGTCAGATGAATATTCTCATTCTTGGATCCGGGGGAAGGGAACATGCTCTTGCGTGGAAGCTTGCACAAAGCAAAAGAATAAGCAGGATTTTCATAGCTCCGGGTAATGCCGGCACTGGCTCGGCTGGAACAAATCTGAAGATCGATCCGGAAGATTTTACGTCTGTGAAAAGAGCTGTTGCAGATAACAGGATAGGGATGGTGGTTGTGGGTCCTGAAGCTCCGCTTGTAGGCGGTATACATGATTTCTTCCTTCAGGATGACTTTTTGAAGACCGTTCCTGTAATAGGGCCTGTCCGGTCTGCTGCCCGTCTTGAAGGGAGCAAGGATTTCGCGAAAGCTTTTCTTACACGGCATAACATTCCGACGGCGAAATACAGAACATTTGACAAAACAAATTATGGAGAGGTAAATACTTTTTTAAGAACCCTTGAGCCGCCATATGTCATTAAAGCTGATGGTCTGGCAGCGGGTAAAGGGGTGGTTATTCTTAAAAACATCGATGATGCGACAGCGGAAACCGATGCAATTATCAATGGTAAGTTTGGCGATGCAGGACAAAAAGTGGTGATAGAACAGTTCCTGAAAGGCATTGAATTATCTGTGTTTATTGTAACAGACGGGAAAACATACAAACTTCTCCCAGAGGCAAAGGATTATAAGAGAGTGGGAGAAGGTGATTCCGGACTTAATACCGGAGGAATGGGTGCTGTATCGCCGGTACCATTTGCCGGTCTGGAATTCATGGAAAAAGTGAAGATCAGGATTATAGAGCCCACTATGCAGGGGCTTAAGGAAGAAGGCATCGGATACAAAGGGTTTATTTTCTTCGGACTCATAAATGTGAATGGCGATCCTTATGTTATTGAATACAATGCCAGACTTGGAGATCCTGAATCAGAAGCAGTAATTCCCAGGATTAAGTCGGATCTTTTCGACCTCATTGAAGGCGTGGCAAAGGGTGATCTGGAAGAAAGGGACCTGATAATCGATGAACGGTTTGTTTCAACGGTCATGCTTGTCTCAGGCGGTTACCCGGGTCATTATGAAAAAGGATATGAGATTTCAGGACTCGAAAATACGGAAGAATGCATTGTTTTTCATTCCGGAACAAAGGTTGCCGATGATAAGGTGGTTACGTCAGGCGGCCGGGTACTGGCAGTAAGCTCATGGGGAAAAACCATGAAGGAAGCTCTAGCAGGTTCATACAGGAACGCCCGGGCGGTGTCATTCAGGAATATGTATTACAGGAAAGATATCGGATTTGATCTATAGTATATATGCTCCGAAAAAAATTCAGGGAAACAGGACCGGATGTTGTAATTCTGATTGTTATCATTCTTCTGCTAACATGGACCGGAGCTTTCCTGCATCCTCATCTGCCGGCAGATCAGGGTTTTGATGTGAAGCCTATGCCTCTTTTCGATCTGCTCATGTCTGCCACAGGCTTTAGTCCCTTGTTCAGTGTTATTGTTGCATCTCTGCTGGTTCTTCTGATAGCATTCCTTCTGGTAAGTTTCAATACCAGTGCTTTCTTCATAAGTGAAAGAAACTTTTTACCAGCATTGATTTATATTCTTTTAAGCGGGTATTTTCCGCAAAATCAGATTCTGAACCCGGTTCTTCCCTCTGCTGTCTTCCTGATCCTCGGGGTAAGGAGAATTATGGAGTCATATAAGGTTCAGGGTACCGCTTTTTCATTTTTTGATGCAGGTATGCTGATCAGCGTTGGTAGTCTTTTTTACGCCGGCCTGATCTGGTTTGGTATTCTTCTGATCATTGGAATAATAATTCTCAGGACAGGAAACATTAAAGAGGTCATTATCTCAATTCTAGGACTGGCAACCCCGTTTTTTATAGTTTACGGCTTTTCTTATGTAACCGGAAAAGATATGGATTCAATGATGTCGGCGGTGACATATAATCTTTTTGCAAAAGATGCTAACTACAGCATCCCTGTTCTGACTCTGGGAGTTCTGATATTATCGGGGATCATTGTTCTGATTAGTGTTACACATCTGTTATCAGCGATCAACAGCAAAAAGATCAAATCGCGCAAAACTTTCATTCTATTCCTGTGGACATTCTTTATAGTTGCAGGCGTTTATTTTTTGCTTGATCCTGTATCTGTGGAAATACAATGGCTTGCGGTGATCCCGCCAAGTTATTTCCTGTCTCACTATTTTGTATTTTCAAGAAGGAAGCTGCTCCCCGAAATTATGCTGTTGGTTCTTTTTGTCCTGGCCGCACTGGTACAGGTTGTGAATCTTTTGCAATAGATTATTGTATCATTGAGACAATACTGACACCCGATCCTGATTGTCCGTCAGTGAAATCAAAGCAGATCTGGTAGATCCCGTTTTTGTTGCAGACAAAATCCACATTAGAGTAAATGGTTCCTGTATTCTGGTCATAAGATGAAAGTACTGTTTTATTTTCTTGATCCCTGAGTTCAAGGATCAACTGACCTTTGGAATTATCAGCTGTACACATCGTAAACCTGTATTTGGTTCTTTTCCTCAGCGATAAGTTTTCTTTATACCTGAATTCGCAGGAAGAGTGTTTCTCCCCCATCTGAATATTGAAATCCTTGATAATCTTGGAGGAAGGGCCAACACTTAAAATACATTTTTTCATCAGGAAATCATGCTGCCCAGATAAAACCAGGAAGGTTGTATTTAATAAGAAAAAGCATACTAAATATTTTTTCATAAGGTTAATTTTTTACTTTTTTAAAGGGTATAACAAATCTTCTCTGAATCCAACCGGGTACAATTGATGCACCGATGATCAGGTATGGATAATAACTTATAATCCTCCAGATTATGGCTATGGCAAGCGCCAGGCTCTGGATATATGCAGGATCAGCCGGAATGGCATCAGATATATATCTGCCAAGTATCAGTTCAGCGAAACCGCTTCCTCCGGGTGTCGGGCTGATAATCATCATTATCCATGTAACAAGCTGCCTGGCAAATATCAGGAAATGGTCATTTATTGTGAAAAAAGCAACGAGGATACAATTTACAACCCAGTATCTTGAGGTCCATGAAAGAAAAGTTGAGGTAAAAGCCTTGATCCAGAATGAAAATGGCTTCCTTTTTAATTCATGCGAACTATCGACAATGTCATCGCCTGCCTTAACGGCTGATTCTTTCCAGCGTCTTAAAAGTGGAAGTCCGAAAAGCCAGATGATTGTTTTTTTGATCTTTACGGGGTCAACGAAAAGTCCGTAGCCGACCAGGAGAACCCATGCAAGAATTATCAGATATCCAGCTATTGCGACAAAGACAAGATTGTTTAATATGGCAATTCCTGTTCCCTGAAGAGATGTCGTAAAAAGAATATCCCCTCCCACAATAAGGAGTATGATGGGAAACATTATTACAAAATAAAGTTCATCCAGAAATGATGTGGCAAGCACTATTGATGTACTTCGCCCGACCGTTATTCCTTCCTTATGTATGAACACCACTGCCACTGCAGTTCCTCCGACTGTCGATGGAGTTATTGCCGAAGTGAATTCCCACAGCATTATTACCCTGAAGGCCTGCCGCCAGTTAAGATCGTTCTCCGACAGGATCCTTATCCTGATCATATAACCCAGATCGCGTCCGATCATGCAGCACCATGCCAGTAAAAGCCAGAAGATTGCTCTCCACGAGAAATTCAGCTGACTAAGGACATTGGTATCTATCTCCTTTACAATAAACCAGGCCACCACAGCAAGCCCTATAAGAATTGGTATAACAATTCTCCCAGGCTTCAATTTGCTTACAAGTTTGTAGTGGTTTTCCTGAGACATTGATAAGTGAATTTTCGTAACCAAAGATTAAACAATTTTATTTAAATTCAATACATTTAAATGCCGGTTTCCGGAATCAGTTTCAGACACAATCACGTAATCTGTTATATGCCATGAATACAGTAAAATACAATAACAGGACATTTCTTATCCTTTTAATGCTCCTTATCAGTTTCAGTATCACAGGTCAGCCTGCCGGCAGATCGGTGCAGAATTTTAATGCAGGGTGGAAATTTTTTAAGGGTGATGTCCCTGAAGGGCAGAAAGCAGATCTTGATGTTTCTCAATGGCGCCTGATTGATCTGCCGCATGACTGGAGCATTGAAGGTCCGTTCTCAAAAAACAATTACAGCTGTACAGCCTACCTCCCTGGCGGTATCGGATGGTACAGGAAAACATTCGCTGTTCCCGAAAATGAATCGGGAAGGAAGGTTTTTATATATTTTGAAGGGATTTACAACAACAGTGAAGTATGGATCAACGGGAACTATCTGGGGAAACGCCCGAACGGATACATTTCATTTCAGTATGATATGACACCATTTATAAACTTCGGCGAAGAAAATCTTATCGCCGTTAAAGTGGATCATTCTTTATATGGGGATTCCCGGTGGTACACAGGTTCCGGAATCTACAGGAATGTCAGTCTGATAACAGAAGAACCTGTGCACATCAAGCAATGGGGGATATACTGCAAAACTTCTGATGTAACTTCTTCAAAAGCGGTCCTTTCGGCAGATATCGCTGTAATCAATGAAACAAATCACAATGTCAATATCAAAGTGATCAGCACGCTGAAGTATGGGAATGAGACAGTTGCCAAAGCAACCCGAAAAATCACTTTGGGAGCAAGGGAAGAAAATACGGTCAACCAGGTCTTTAATGTTATCAACCCCGGGCTTTGGAGTGTCGATGATCCTATACTCTATTCGCTGGTTACAGATGTGAGAGGAAGGGAATTGCTGGATAATGCCGTTACAACGATCGGGTTCCGTGATCTGAAATTTGATCCCGACAAAGGATTCTTTCTCAATGGCAGGAACCTTAAACTTAAAGGTATCTGCATGCATCATGATGCCGGCGCGCTTGGTTCTGCAGTTCCTGATGAAGAGATTGCTCGACGCCTCGATATTCTTAAGGAGATGGGATGCAACGCCATCCGGACAAGTCATAATCCATACTCACCGGAATTCCTGGACCTCTGCGATTCTATGGGATTTCTTGTGATCGGTGAAGCTTTTGATGAGTGGGAACTTCCAAAGAAAAAATGGCTTGCAGGATGGAATGCAGGTACTCCGGGGAAAGAAGGCTATGCTGTGAATTTCAAAGAATGGGCGAAACGCGATCTCCGCGATTTCATTCTCAGGGACAGGAATCATCCTTCAATAATTATGTGGAGTATTGGCAATGAGGTCGATTATCCAAACGATCCGTATTCTCATCCGATACTTAATACTGAAGCCAATCCACAGACATGGGCAAAATTCAGTGAAACCCTGCCCCATGCTGACAGGCTCGGGGAAGTTGCCAGAGAACTTACTGCGCTTATAAGGAATCTTGACAA
>Ga0315288_10003736_pt1 | contig 19405 bp, 15 predicted proteins | sample YL17G11_20_MG_FD_203454 | JGI IMG/M metagenome (GOLD analysis project Ga0315288, IMG submission 203454) | Sediment microbial communities from Yellowstone Lake, YNP, Wyoming, USA - YL17G11_20 | ecosystem: Environmental > Aquatic > Freshwater > Lake > Sediment | place: USA: Wyoming | collected... | reverse complement strand
TCCTCAATAGTCACTCGCGCGATGAGCCTAGTCGTCTTTGTATCGTTCTCGGGGAAAATCGTGGAGGCCCTTCCGGCGGCATCAGTAAGCTTCAGATCCACTATCGGGGTCGTCTCCACATCAAGGACAACCCGCGTCGACGTGAAGGGGTTGTCCCACAGCAGCATCACCGGTACTCCCGCGTTCTGTGAGACCCGGATGTCCAGCTTGAGAGAAGACCCTGGCGTAACTCTGTAATCCGCAGGTCCAAGACCAAATATGATAAGATAGGGAACGGAAGGCACCACGATGTTTACGGATGCGGATCTGATCTCGGTCAAAGACCCGTTGGCCTTCGACTCAGATATTGCGGCCCTGACTTCCCCTCGGACATTCTGTTGCGACCTAAGCCAGACGTACACGTCGATGCCTCCCAGCAGGTGCAACGGAGCCGAAAGTGCAGGAACGAGTGTGAAATCTAGTCCATCGTGCACGTCTCCGCTGTGTTGTGAGGTGGTGTTGCCGATTAAGCTGAGCACTCTACCTTGTACAGACACTGCTGAGGGATCTGTGTGAGCGTACAGAGTGATTTCGATAGTTGCGGCGTCTGCGTTCGCGACGTGGAGCTGGGGCTGCCATGTCGCCAAGGCGACAATCAACATTAGAAGGACAGCCCTGGAACGCATGCTCCAATCCGCCGCTAAGATGGTCATGGGTTATCCACATATAACGCTAGCATTGTGAACATACGCTGTCCCGACTCAAATTCTTATTACGAGCGAGGCAGCTAGCGTTCACGGTCGTTGCGGATAGCAATGGAGCGCGTTTCATCCGGAGTCAAGGGATTGGACGACATCCTAGAGGGCGGGTTCCCCAAGTCAAGGACGATCCTCATCGTAGGAAGTCCGGGCTCAGGTAAGACGATTCTCGCAATCCAGTTCCTACGGGCCGGGGCCCTGAAGGATGAACGTTCGATCTACGTCACATTCGACGAGAGGCCAGAGCAGGTCAAAGAGAACATGGCTGCTTTCAGCTGGGACTTGGACCGGCTGGAGGCGGAAGGCAAGATAATGTTCGTTGACGCAACTCCGTTTAGAAGGATGAAGACGGCCGCGACGAGCGGGCACGAAGGACGAGCAGGTCTGTTCGTTTCGGATACCCTACCTGAGATCACACTGCGTGCGCTCGTTGAGACTGTTAGGCGTCTCGCCGAAGAGGAAGATGTGACGAGGCTCGTCGTCGATCCGATCACTTCTCTTTCGGTTCGGTATCAGTCGCCAATCAAAAGAAGGCGGGGGATGCTGATGCTCTTTGATGCTCTCTCGTCCAGTGGGGCGACATGTCTCGTAACAAGCGAATTGAGGACTTCCATGCTGGCTCGAAGGTTCCAGCTTGAGGAGTATCTGTCGCAGGGCGTTGTGCTCATGCGCACAGGAATCCGCGAAGGCAATGTCGTAAGGGCAGTCCAAGTGGAGAAGATGAGAGGCATCGCGCACGATACCCAGCTGCGCCCATACCTGATCGGCCAGAACGGGGTCGAAGTCTTCGCGAAAGACAAAGTCTTCAAGTGACGGACAGGAGACAGCGCCCGGTCGCCACCTTCAGCCTATCGAGTTGCCGGCTTACTCATGATGGAGCACATGGTCAGTTTCGCGAGAAACCCTTAAGTCAACTATGCTTCAGCGTTCAGGAGAGACGAAGCCGTTTGAAGCTCAGAAGCAGATTGACGCTTTTTTTCGCAATCTACATTATCGCGATGAGTTTCATCCCTCTGCTCCATGATACGCTCATAGCTCAAGGGAGGTGGCTTGGGTACGGCACAGGCGCCTACCAGTATCAGAGCCAGAGCTACTTTGTCCTCTTCAATGATCCGTACGACGGCAGCAGCAAACCGCACATCCACGTGAACCCAAGCTTCGCGCCCGCAAGTCGCATCAGCCTGATCGAGTTCAGCGATTGGACCTCTTGGGTGAATGGTCACAACCTTTCCTAGGGTGGAATGGCCTGTGAGTATGGATGAGACATCGGAACCGGTCCTTGGCAAAGTTCATCGATTTCCGATAGAGAACTTGATTCTTGTGACTGCGATTGCCTTCTCGCTTTTCGTCTCGCTTCCTCGACTCGGTGCAGGGCTTCCTATGGGAGTAGACTCGTCTAGCCATCTTTCCAAAGTGATGCAAATCACCGATTCGTTGGTCCGCTACGGGGAGATTCCGTTCTGGAGCCCTGACTGGTACGGTGGCACACCGTTCCTCCTCCTGTACCCCCCCCTCAGTTACATCGTGACAGGTCTGTTGGGTATCGTAGTGGGCCCCGTTCTGGCGTACAAGCTTGTCGACCTTGTGTTCTACGTCGCCGCACCACTTGCGGTCTATTTGCTGGCGAAGAATTTTGGCCTCACGCGACTGGAAAGCGCATCTGCAGCCTTGCTGTACAGTACGATCCCTGAGGTAGTCGGAAACTACGTCTTTTTCGACCGATTCCCGACCACAATATCAATAGTTCTAGTCTGTCTCTTCCTTATCTCACTGAAGCAGGCTCTGCACTCGAAGAGTGTGAGATTGGTCATCGTCCCGTCTCTCCTGCTAGCACTGATCGTGCTGACGCATCACCTCTCAGGCTTGATTGCCGTGCTCATTGCATGCATCTACGTTATCGCAACATTGCCGGATCTTCCACACAGAATTCGCCATCTCGCAATCGGTTTCGGCACGATTGCCGGGGGGCTAGGTCTCTCCGCCTTCTGGCTCATCCCGTACGTGGCTGCTCTCGGAATACTCCCACCAAACCCTTTCTTCAATAGAAACGTGACCTTTCCGTTCCTTAGGCTAACATACTTCGGAGTCGACGTCACGACCCCCCTTCTAGGCATCGCTCAATTCATCTTCGCCGTCCTTGGCTTTCAGATTCTGATCGGAAGGATGTATCACATAACGCCTCGTTTGCAGCCGATCTATCTGATGTTTGCGCTTCTCGGGGGAATGGCGTCCTATCAATTTGGTGAGCTTCTGAGTTCTCAGACACTAACTCGTCTTGGCACAGTCATCATAGTTCTTGCATTTGTTGCCTTCCTTGGAGAGATCATACAACGATGCCTTGGCGGCGGCCTCGTTAAGTGGACGGGGAACTCCAAGTTCGTGTGTCTCTGGTTTCTGTTTTTCCTTTGGGCCGGTCTGGGCTACTATGCAATTCCGTTGGTCTGGTTCTACCCGATCAAGACGATCTGGATGAGCTTGGACGTTGACAGGTTTTGGCTGTATCTCGCAATCCCGATCGCGCTTCTCGCCGGAATAGGAGTGACGCGAGCTATGCGGTTTGCTTCGATGAGGAGGAAGTACTGGGCAATACTCCTTATCGTTTTGGTGGCGGTGCCACTCTTCACGGGCCCCGTCGTGAAAATCTGGATTTCCGACACCCAAGACGTAAATCCACATCTTCCCTACTCGGCTGCAAACGCGGACGTGCCGCCTCAGATTATTGACTACTTCAGAGCCGAGAAGTCCCCTGGGCGGATACTTGCAATCAAATGCCCACTCTGGGTCTACCTACTCCCGAGTCTAGTCAACAAACCCACGATCGACGGATGGTACCCGCAATCGAAACTTCTCAATCAACTCATCAGGATAGACGACTACAGGATCGACGACCTTGAGAATGCGCCGTCCGACGACAATCGCTCACTGACTTGGCGAGCTCTCATCGATCACAGCGAAATCCTCGGAATCAGCTGGTTAATGATCGGCGGCACCAACCAGACTGAGAAGAGACTACTCATCGAAGGTTCGAGCTTCGGTGAGGTCTTGGTTGTTCCCTACGAGAACGCCTACATTTCCATCTACAAGTCAATTCATGATGTGAAGCTCGTGGCAGCATCGCCGCCGGGGCAATTGGAACTCACAATGGAACGTCTCTCCCCCGACCACATCCGCCTCAACCTCTCGGGCAGAGGCGAAACGGTGGCCATCCAAGTGCGCGAGGCATACTTTCCCACTTGGGTTGCATCAGCGGACGGGAAGGCAATCCCTATTGTCAAAGATGACGAAGGCTACATTATGCTCACCGGGGAGGCATGGATGACGACAATTGATATCACGCAGGGAGGCAACCAAACGGCCAACACGATTGGCTGGACCATGACCATAGTGACATTGGCCGCATTAGCGGTTGTGATGATGAGTCGATTCCAGCATGCCAGAACTTGAGAAAGCACCAACGGAAGAGTTGCTGCTTAGGATCTCTTTCGTATTCGTTAGTGGGTTCGCGCTCGCGGAGGGCCTCCAAAACTGGATCAGAGGAAGGATCGAGACACACCCGGAAGTTGTGGCCATTCTTCTGATCACATATCTTGTTGCCTTCGCAGCCCTAGGCATAGGGATGTCTGATGACCGAGTCATCAGAAGGTTCCGTCATTTGCCTTTGTCTGTGTTGATTTGGCTTCTTCTGGCAAGCGGATATGTTATCTCGCAGGTTAACTTGAATGGTGCGTACGGAAGCGACTCGCTCGCATTTGCACACTATGCCGCGATATCGTTCGTTAAAGGCGTAAACCCGTATGGGCGTGATCTGCAGGACGCTCTACGAATCTTCTCAGTGGACCCGCAATTCATTACGCTCACTCCTTCGGGGAGCATTGTTACCATCCTCAACTATCCCGCTCTGAGCTTCCTCCTACTCGTCCCCGCGGTAATCTGTGGCGTTGCAGACATGAGAGTGGTCATCTTCTTCTTCGAGATCGTCGCGCTTGTCTCCATATATTATTGGGCCCCTGTTGAGATCAGATCGATCGTCCTTCTTCCGGTTTTCGCAGGCGCGGATCTAGCAATCAACTTCAGTTCAGGCTCGATAGCTGACTTTCTCTGGGTGCTTCCTCTCCTTTATGTGCTCATCTCTCTCAAGAGGCCATGGCTCGCAGGAGTGTTCTATGGTATCAGTTGCGCAACAAAGCAGACGCCTTGGCTTCTTGCCCCATTCCTCTTGATCTGGGTCTACAACGATCGGGTCGGATTTCCTCGAGGAGAGCGAGCGAGAAGAGCAGCCAGCTTTGCTGTTTCAGCTGTCGCCACTTTCTTGGTACCGAATCTGTGGTTCATCTATCAAGACTATTCGCTCTGGTGGCAAGGAGTCATAACTCCCAGTTTTGGGAATCTTGTGATCCTCAGCCAAGGCCTCTCCATGATCAGTGAGATCGGTTATGTACCGCTGCCGCCGCACTTCTACCTGATCACGTTTATCGCGGTATTTGTCACTTTGGTCTTCAACTACGCAGTCTACTTTGACAAGCTCAAGCATGCTATATGGGTCATGCCCATGTTGACGATGTGGTTCTCGTACCGCGGATTGCAGAACTATTTCATCTTCTGGATACCTTTGCTCGTCACATCGGCAATCTACATGTACAAGGAAAGGAGCCGAGCTTGAGCTACCAGAAACGGCTGCGAAGAATCGCCGCTCTTGTTTCTATCGCCATTTGTGCAAGCCTGATACTGGGGGCCTACTCGCAAGAGTACGGTCAAGAATACCAACCGCCTCCACTCCTGAACACCACCTTCAAGTACTGGACGCTTGTGCCCGGAACGAACCAGACCAAACCCTATCTTTGGGAGACAGACTTCCTGAAGGGTCCTGATGACTTTCTGCGGGTAACCGAGGACACAGTCCAGGGGGAGAGTGCACTGGGAATGCACGTGTACCAGGACGGCCTGAACGACACCTTCGACTGGGCAATGCTCCACGTCAGACAAGACTTGAGGGGAAAAGCCGCCGCGACGGTTTTTGAAAACAATGTCGGCGTGTGGGTCTATCCGACTTTCTCCTACCATGCCGACCCGATCAACAAGAACCCGCTGAACGCTTTCGGTATCGAAATCAACGATGGCACGCACATTGTCTGGTTTGTCTTCTCGACAGGCGAGGACGCCCGCTATGAGTTCAGGCTGCACAGAATCATCATAGTTACGACACCTTTGAATCAGTGGTCGTACAGAGAGGTCAACATCAAGGCAGAATACGAAGCGGCAAAATGGCCGGTTCCAGGTTCATTCTCCTTCATTCTCATGACTGGAGCAACAAAACCTGACCCGGGTTGGTATGATGGCTATTTCAAGATGGTCACAGTGACCGGCCGCACTACAGTTGCAGCTTCGTCCTCTGAACCGACTTCGCGAATTGCTGCATCTGTGAGCATTTTGGGTTTGACGAACTTGATGACGATTCGTGGCGAACTCAGTGGCCTGGGTCGAAAGGCGGACGCCAGTGATGTCTCACCGAAGCCATGAGGAGGTTCACTTGATCCGAGCAGGATGGGGAGCGTATGATTCCATCCTTCGGACATGATTTAGGGCAGGGGAATTCCAGAGGCGGATTGCTCTGAAGTTGGAGAAGATCGCGACCGCTTTCTTCGTCGTGTATATCATCGCGTTTAGCTTCGTGCCACTTGTCCACGACACCTTCCTGGGCAATAACAAGTGGATCGGTTACGGGAACGGTGCCTACATCTTCCAGAGCCGTAAGTACTATGTGCTCTTCAACGATCCCTACGACGGCAGCAGCAAGCCGCAAATCTATGTGAACCCGGATTTCGCACCGGCTGCTAGAATCAGTCTGCTCGAGTTCAGCGACTGGGCATCCTGGGTAAATGACCACAACCTCTTCAGCGAGTTCAAAGCGACCGTTCGTTCAATCTCGCCGACTCTAATGGTGACCTACACCGGCTTCGGGACGGTAATTCAGAAGTCCGTGGATATATCACCCGATGGGGTCAACATCACATTGAGGTCCGACAAGGAGTTCAAGGCCCATATTGAGCTTTGGAGATGGGTAATGACATCCATCAACAGAGTATCTGTGAAAGACGTCTCGAACGCTACGTCCATTGCGGCAACGAAGTCCATTGAGTTCATGTTCGACGTGCCGAGCCCGCAAGGTCTTGGGAGGGGAAGTGTTCTCATGTCAACTGCCCCGACTGAGCTCAAGATCTGGCCTTATGAGAAGGGGTTCAACAAGATCACCATCGACTTCGTGAGCAGCGAAATGATCTTCGTAGTCTCCGGATCAGTCGACCCAGTTGGGCTGCCGAAAGCAACTTGGAGTTCATCTTACCTTTCCTACTTGTTGCCAGTTGTCGCGATATCCGTGATTGTTCTGTACTTGCTGGCTGACAAACATGGAAGAACGTCTAAGAATCATCCTTCTGGCTGCAGCAGTTAGATTGGCGCTTGCGCCTTTCTTCATGCACGCTGCCGATCTCGGGACCCTCTACGAGTCTAGCGCTATGGTGCTGAGAGGAGAGAACGTATATGACTACGTCTATGGGAGGACGCTGGAACTGCAAGGCGCGACCGGCCTGCCAGTGTTCTTCGAGGGATACGCTTACCACCCGCTACTTGTTTACTTCTTTGTTCCGTTCTATTGGTTCTTCACACTGATCGCGGGTTCTAATCCCGTGATGATCAGCACTCACAATGCGTCGGTGCCAACACTGGTCTATCCATGGACTCTACTGTTGCTCTTCATGCTTAAGGTTCCAATAATCTTGGCGGACCTAGCTGTTGTATTCTTGCTCGCTCGGTTGGATCTGGGGAAAGCGAAAATCTACGCGTTCTGTCCGTACGTGGTATTCGTATCAGCGATCTCAGGGATGACTGACGGATTAGTCGCTGCCTTCCTGTTGGCGTCGTATTTGACATGGAAACGCAACAGTTTCCTTTCCGGGGTCCTCTACGGTCTTAGTGTGCTGAAGATCTACACAATCATCCTGCTGCCACTCTACCTGGTTAGACTGGCTGGGAAGCCGAGAGTTCTTGCAAAGTTCCTTGTGGGTTTTGCCCTGACAATCTTGCCAGTCGGCTATTATTTCATCATCAGCCCGGACTCCATCTGGAATGTGCTGGTCAATTTTCAGGCGACAAGGGTCATGGGCGGTGTGAACCTCTACAATTTCATCTGGATAATCTCGGATCTTCATTTCGATATATGGATCTCGACAATACCCAATATTCTTCTCCTAGCAGCTGTGTTAATGCTCGTTCTCACGTTTGGCAGGAAAGCTCCTCTTCTGCAGTCAACTCTGGCGATCATGCTGTCCTTCTTTCTGTTTGGAAAAGTCATAAACGAGCAGTTCCTAGTCTCGATCTTCCCGCTGATCCTGCTTTGCAGAGAATGTGACGGAAGACTGTGGGTCCTTCCTTTTGCGTTCAGCTTTCTGAGAACCCCCCCATTTGCGTTCTATTACTTCGCGATCCCGATATTCTCTGCCAATTCGACTCTATACTCGTACTATCTGCAAGTAGACATCGCGTGGAAGGAATTTGCCGCGACAGGATGCCTACAGATAGTGATGTATGCGCTTGGTGTCGCATTCTCCCTCACAATCCTATCGAATCTTCTTCGTATATTGAAGGGTGATTCTACAAGTGTAGGGCCGAAGCGGACTGCAACAATCCCCCAGCATGGCTTCCCCTTGATCAACGGTCTATCTTGGTCTTGGAAGCATCTTCGCGCAGGGTTCGGATTCTTCGCAGATAGTCCAAGGAAAAGCAGGACATGGCAAAAATAAGAACCACCAACTTGGCTGCAAAGACAACGTTAATCGCGTATGGGTTCGCCGGCCACCAATTCACAATTATGTCGGGATTCTGCAACCCCTGAACAGAGAGTCCGGCGGACCACAGAACGATTTGGTACAAGACTTCGAACCCACTGACCATCACGAGGAACCACGCTAGTATGTATATGGATTCGAACGCTTGTTCTCGCATCCTAAGAAACCTTGATCGCGATATTTGTGAGTTTAGACCGAAGGCGTACGAGAGAAAAAGGAAGTAGGTGAACAATGTAATTGGTTTCGCGTAGAACCCGGGGAGGTAAATCTCAGCGAGGACGAGGTTCTCCCCTACAACATACGGGGCGGCTGTTCTCACAGAATAGGCCAGTAGGACTACGACGGCAAGTATGCCGAAGGAAATCGATAGCACATTATTCATGTCCCTCGGAATAGTGTAGCGTGCACTGCTCTCGTGCAGTATTGATTCAGCATCTGGTTTCGAACTGTCTTCCGGTCTCTTCATGGATTGTTTCTCCACGCTTGCCATGCTCCCTACGGTTTATGTGTGATCAACCCAAAGCTCCCAGCGACTCTATACGGTTGCGGTCGTGTTGATCAGGGGTTGCTTGACTCCTGTGTGATCCCTTTAACGGCCAGTGTGGAGCTTTCGCTCTCCGGATTGGGAAATTCAGTAGTATCATGACAAGTATGGCGACCAAGAGCGATGCGACTACAATGCTCGTCTCGGTTCTTCCGGTTCTCAGAAAGGGTTGAGGGGACATGACCCGTCTGACTTGTTCCGTCTCCCCGCTAGCGACAATAATATCGCGCCATATTGTTCCGCCGTTGTCTCTGTTCACTATCTCGAAGCTCGTCGTGCCGTTTCCACCGCTCATCAGCCATATGTAGATGCGAGGAAACCCGATATTAACCTCCAATACCAAGTCCGCGTACACTTCCGTGTAGTGAAAGTCATTGAGCCCTTTGAAGAACGCGACCATGTCCCCTTTTCGCACAATGTCGGAGTTGTATTCTCTATCGGGCCAGGCCATTTTTCGCCCGACATAGAGTTGGTCGTTCAAGTCCTCGCCTTCCAGCCATCCGCTGTCTACTACGCTCCTGATTCGAAGGCCGTTGGAATTGGTGCCATTGAGATCGTCAAAGAGAACCCTGCCCCAGTCGGAAGTAGAACGAATGATGACTCGGATCGGGGAGGCCTCTCGCCACTGATCGTAAGTGACTTGCGCAGAGCTCAGCGGGAAAGCCTGAGACATAACGAGGATCGCAAACGCGAGAACAGAGCTCCTTCGAATACCAAGGGATAGCATCTCGGGGAATCACGCTCTGTCAAACTGACTTACATTAGTCACATATGGTGGTTTTCCTTGGTCGAGCGTCTTCTTAGGCGCACTCGGTGATAGGACAGCTGCTTGGTGCGTCCGAGCCGAGAGTCTGTTCTCTATCTCGAGCACTATGTAGAGATATGCAATGATCCACACGGGATAAAGAAGCTGTCCAATCGTGTTGTGGAAAGCATCCAATCCTTCCGAGGAGGTTGCGCAGCAAACCCCGTAGTACGAGATTATGGAAATCCTGACGACATTAAGAAACACAGTCCCTACGGCTCCCACCACGGCGTAGATGATCTTCCTCTTTTTGGGGGCGGAGAGCTTAGCCGCAAGAACTATCATAACGAGCGAAAAGATCAGCATGCTCTCTACGCCTACGCTCGGCCAGAAGACAAACAGGCGCCACACTCCATGTGCGCCAGAGATGGTCAGGCTGTTCCGCACGCCGAATACGGGGAATCCCAATCCTCGCATTAGGAAACTCACAGCTGCTACTATGAAGTTCGCCCAGGCCTGCAAGAACCAGAGCTTGTCATATGGAAAAAGGGCGTCAAGCAAGAAGAAGATCATCATCCCTGCTGATAAGACGATCCCCGTGATGATCTTCGGAATCGATCGCCATCCGAAGAATGCGACTGTGAGTCCAACTAAGTAGGCTGTCAGCGCCATGTAGTCTGTCGCCATCAGCCAGCTGTTCTTGACATCTTCCGACACCCCGAGAGCTCGACCGATCCCATAGATAGAATCAGTGAACTGCCCGACAGCAGCAACAGCACCGAAGTAGAAGAGGGCAAGTATGACTAGGATCGCTATTGAGATCTTTCGAGTTCCGTTGACTTGAGGCTTCGCGGTCTTACGGAAGTCCATCAGTTCGAATCCCAAGAGGAACAGGACGAAGAGAAAGCCGCCCCTTCCGAGGTTGCCCATGCCCGGCCAAAACCACATGAAGGTTTGGGGAGTCAACACGAACAGAAGCGCCACTGGCATGGCAGAGAGAAGAAAGAATACGTCGGCTGGCATGAGCTTGCGGGGCAATCGTCTCCCGACGGATTTCGGTAGGGACTGCATCATGCCACCATCACATTCCACAAGTCAGCTACAAGCGACCCATGGAAAAGTCATCCCTCATTTAAGGGTTGCAACTAGGATGGCGTCATTTGCGGTCGTTGGAACTCAACATCGAATGCGACTGGAACTGCCCGAGCTGCTCGAGAACAATCGAACTTGGGTTGAGGGCAACGTTTCACAGACCGATGGGGTCGCGTCTGCGGCGAAATGCGATTAGAGCGAACGTGGCGCTTGAGATTAGGATCGCCAGACTCGTGACAAAAAGCGTCTGGAGCCCAATAATCTTCACGCTAGCTCCGCTAGATTTGATGTTGTTCCATGATGCCTCAACATTCTTCGGACTGTTCATGCGAATGCTAGACGACGGTGAGGAGTCGTTCGAATCGCCTGACCAACCGATGAACAGATTGGTCGTATTACCATACACTACTGGTGAGATTACGCGAAATGTTGCAGTTGCGTTTTCATCATACCAACCTTCTCCCGATGTCTCTCCTAGAAGTGATGTGATGTTCAAGTAGTACTGCTTGCGATAGACGGCAAGCACAGATACGTCACGCAATACCTGCAGATGCAGGGTCGAGGAAGCGGACGTGACATTCCACTGCTGGAATATCATGCGTGCCGCATTTCCGATCATGATGAGAGGCGGTAGCGAGAGAATGTGCTCACCTTGTGTTGCATTCAGTGCTATTTCGCCGTTCGGTCCTGTGCGAAAAGACTGGCCATCGAACTCAACGGTGACATTGGGGTGTCCGACGATTACGCGTATCGAAAATGTGTCCCTCACATCGACAGATACCTCTTTCACGCTATCTACAATGATGGTCCAGCTTTCGCCGACTTGGACCAATGGAATCAGGCTCAGGTGCGCCGTAGTTGCATTTCCGATGAACAAGATAGTCGCGGGAAAACGTGTCTCGCCACGCCCGCTCACTTGCTTCTTGGCGACCGATACAATCGACTTCGCATCTTTGTCGAAGGCGACCACCGCAACGGTTGAGTTTGAGGGGAGGTCGTAGCGCATTTGTGTGATGATCCTGAACGCTTCTCCAATTTGCACTCTGCTCGGTGAGCGCACCGTGACTATGGTAGCGTTCAAGGGCAAACGTGTCTTGGTTCCCCACGTGTGATTTAGCGCGGCTTGTGACAGCTCCTCCTTCGTTCCCTCAAATTGCAGGCTCTTGCATGTTTCGATGAACTTGAGAATGAGCAGAACAGCCCTAGTGTCATATTCTCCGGAATCCTGGATCGTCCAAACTTCATGTTCCACATCGGATATGACATGGTACTCTTTGTGGTACCAGTGTCCGTCCCGCCACCCTTCTTCTGGTGCGTTTGCAAAGAAAGCCGCACCTGATGCTGTGAACTCCGGCGCAATTCTATCGCCATATAGTAAGAGCAGGTTCGCCTGCAGAGATTTTGCTTGAGAAGAGACACTTTCGGCTATTTGTGTCGTGATGATTATTAGGCCGTCAGAGTTCGTCCAATTTCCCGGGCTCGCTACGATCAGTTCCCTTGCAGCGACCATTGCGCCGACCGAGTAACCGACAACGTACAAGTATGCGTAGCCCTGTTCGCGAGCCCACAAACGGATTCTCTTGATGAAGTCGTACGAACTAGGGTACGGCTCACTGAAGATCGTTCTATTCAGAGCTGCATCCGCCGATCGGACCGACCCCTTCCTGAGTGCTAGAACATCGTAGTACCGCGCGAGGTCTTGGATGAAGCGGATCGTGTTATAGGATTCGAATTCGAAGGGGTTCACGAAGTATGTCGAGTCTTCAACGATGCCTCCGCCCAGCCATACCAGGAGCGTGTCGCTCCCGGCTTGATTCCAGTGGTCCCACGTTGCATCTCCGATGGTGACACTTTCTGGTTGAATGGGGTTTGATGCTTGGCCGAGTTGAATTGTCTTGGACTGTGCTATGACCAGAAGGATGAATAGTAATAGGAGAGCGTTGGTGCGAATCCTTCGTTGGGGCGTGTTGTTGTGCCTCCCGACACGAGGTCTCCTCCTGACGAGAATTCCTGTTGTTACAAAGACCCCTGAGCATGCAAGGCAGATCATTGAGGCGACCGCGAGCGCAGATCTCATTGTCGCTTGCGAACTGTTCTTCGACCAGTTGGCGACGACCGTCTTGGGTCCGTTCATGGCGAGCGAGCTGACTAGTGAACTCGAATTGGAATCGCCTGACCACTGACTGAATACGTATGATGTTTCGTCGGTTAGTGGCTGTCCGGCCATTACTGCGAAGGTCACGTTCGCGCCCGCAGGATACCAACCAGAGCCTACCGTCTCGCCTACATTGGATTGCACGCTAAGAAGATACTCTGTCACGTAGGTTGCAGATAGGTCTAGTCGGTCTGCGACATACACCACCCGTTGGGAAGAGCGTACGCCGTCGCTCCAATGGTCAAAGAGTACTCTAGTTCTGTTGTCGTAAGTCAACGATGGCTCTGCTGCGATTGTATGGAGGCCATACTCGGTTTGAAGGTGGAGTCCGTCTTGAGGCACCTTGTGGAGATCGTTGTCGACAGCTATGGCGATCAAGGGAACATTTGAGCGGATACTGAGAGTGCTTGGGGTAGGCCTGACCACTTCGATATTGAAGCGGAAAGTGCCGCCGTTCTGACTGGAATACCAACCGTTTTGCCACCAGGTTCGCACGGTTGCGATGAGTTCCCAGACGCCCGGCTGGTCTCTGCCATAGAGTCGGAGAGTGTACGACTTGACGCCACTAGGCATCGGAGTGAACAGGTCTATTGAGGCAAGCACGAATCCTGTTTCGGCATCTGTGACCGCTATGTCCGCTGAGTGGGCAGCCGAGTATTCGACAGTAACTGTGACCGCGAAATCCTCACCGGGACGTATATGGTAAGGCGATCGGACATCCACGATTCTTGCTAAGGAGGATTGCATATCGGCGCGGGCCACGGGCACGACTGCGACCGGGAGGATGAGGAAAAGGAGAAGAACCGAGCCGAGAAAGAAGCTGATTCCTCGACTCATAGAGGTGAATGAGTATCTGAACACCGCTTGTTCTGCCTCTCCAGACCCAAATATCATGTTCTCCCTGTTATGGAGAGCTTGGCTTGCGCCTTAAGGTTCGCCTTGCTGATGTTCTCGAGAGGTCTCTAGGCGAGCGGCCGTAGTCCCTTTCCTGAGATAATCGAGGGTCAAAACAATCCCCACTCCTCGTCTAATCACCGGTTTCACGGGCTCTGTTCGGTTTTTTAGAAGGGTATTAGCCAATTCGAGGCCTACCTCGCGGAGCAAGGCATCAAGCATATCCTATGCCGCGTCAACCATCCCCAGACGAACGGGAAACTGGAACGCTTCTACGGCGTCTACGAACAGAAACGCCACCAATGCAAATCCGTGGACGAGTACGTGCACTGGCACAACGAGATCAAACCACACCTCAGCCCAAATGTCGAAACACTAGAAACACCCATCCAAGCCTTCCACAGGAAACTCCCACTGCAGAAGACAGAAGCCACCCAAACGATTCAGGATGCGGAATAACAATGGGAAACTACACTCTCCTCCTTTTCTGTGTTTGCGATAAGACCTTTGAAAGAAGTCTCTTCCATCCAATTGCGATATCCACGATGACAGCGAGCAGCAAGCCGACTGCAATTACGGACAAGGGCAAAATCAAGAATTGGCATGATTCAGGCGGCTTTCCGACGGGATAATCAGAGCATCCCGCAAGAGGGGATTTGAAGGAAGGGTTCATGGCCCAGATGAAGATCCCTATGCCAGAGAGAGCGCCTACAATCACTATGACAAAGCACAGAAGTCTTTCAATCAGAGGGCGCAATTCAGTGTAACCTTCTTCTTTTGTACGAAAGGATGACAACCGTTGACACTCCGACTATTATGAGAATTGCGGATAGAGTGCACAACTCTCTGAATCCGCTCTCGATTGTCTCAGCTTGGTTCAGAAGTGCTATTGCAGCTTGGACGTGCGCCGAAGCCGATTCGAAGTCCCGTTGATGGAAACTCCCCGTTGCGAGTTTGTACGCTTTCCTGCTTTGATTCATGAGACTTCTGGCCTCGGGACTCCAAAAGAAACGCTCGCCTGTATCATAGGATTGCAGGAGTTCCGAAGTCCTTTCGAAACCATAGTTGTATGCTAGAAGCACAAGGCTTGCTGTCTCAGTGTTCGCTTCTCTCGTAGAAGTCAGATTGCCTAGATAGTGGCTCCTGATCCCTCCATCATCTCTTTGGAACTGCCATATCCTATGCTCAAGCGCGTCTCGGAAGGGAAGCGTCTGATTCAACACTTTGGACGCATAGAGAAGCAAAGCCAGCTTATGGGTTGTGTAGAAACCATCGAGTCGGGTAGGTAGATCAAACAGCCCCGCGCCGTTCCACATCTTAACAGCGCGGTCGAAGTATTCGAGGCCCAAAGCGAGATTTCCACGGTTGTTCTCGCTCAAGGCTGCGTAGATCAGAAGATCACCGTAATCTGTCCAGTCATCCATGAGCTTGCTTGTCTGATTGGTTCGAATTTCAATCTTGATCTCCCAAGTATCACTCCTATCTAGTGTCACAATCTGAGGGACATGGGGAGGCAAATCTATGACTTCTCCGAACAATGCCTCATGAAGATCGCCCTTCATCAAGCCGAACTTGTGTAAGGTCTGCTCAATTCTCATGGCGATGTCCGGATGATAGGGTCTTAGAGCATGGTACGCCAGAAGATTGTCTGAAAGAAGCCAGTATGTTCGATTGATGGAATCATCGGGTGATTCTCTGAGAAGCCCTACCTTGGGGTCAAACTGGTTCAGAAGGAAACTCTCGAGCATTGTTAGTTTGTCCACGAGATTCGAAGTCGGTTTCGTCTGAGCCTCTCCAATGGGTAGAGTGGTCACCATCAAAAGTAAGACAATCACCGTCGAGGCTACAGGAAGGTGATTCAGTCTTCTCACTCTCCCAATGCCTTCCGTAGAGCTTCCTTGAAAGATTCGCTGTTGATGAGCCGCTTGAGGTCCCTTGGTGCGCACACACACACAAAACTACATGAACGACGACGGACGACGGCTGGTGCGCACACTGAAGATGCGCTAAATCCTAGAAATGGCCCTCGCTTTGAATGGCAGTGTGCTGCGTTTCTCTAATGTCAATTCAATCAGGTCGAGCGGACTGAAGGCAACTGACATGTCCAACCGAAAAACGCCAACAATCCCATCTAGCTTTCCTTCGATGTAACAACCGGTATCGCTGGTAAGGCTGCCTTTCAGCTCGAAACTTGTGACCAAGCCAAGCATGTACACGTATCTGCCATCGTCCTTGTAAGAGAATGTGAAGCTGATGTCTCCGATATCAGACCCATCGGAATGTTTCAAGACGCCCTTACCTACGAATTGTTTGTTGATGTCGAGAATAGCTGTCTTGAGCATGTGTTCCCTTTCTGTAAGAGTCTCCTTCTCTAGAAGCTCCATGAACTGTCTCAGTGTCTCACACTCCGATTTGCCAACGTAACGAAGCATGATGCCAAGTAATCTTCGGTCCAAGGCGCACATCTCGCGAGAGAAACGCTCTGACTCTCGCTTATCAGCAACGCCCAGATGCAATATCTCTCCTCTGTGATGGTAAGCGTCTTCCATCAGTCTTCTTACCTCGGATCTGTATTCTTCACTGACACCAACAACATCGAGTACTCGTTTTGGAAGAATGCTGGATGGGTGGTGTTCGCCTGGCATAACAAGCATGCTTTCAAGGGAGACTATGTAGTTGACCACTTTGTCTCGGAAGTCGAATGCAAAACTCCCCTTTCGATAGAAATGCATGCCAAGAAGTATTCGCCTTTCGAATTCAGTCAATTGGTTTGGTGGCTTCGTGAGGACTGTATCAACGATTGCAAGAATCTTGTCAATATTGGCGCGAGTTGACGAGTTTAGTGATTTGCCGTACAGTTCTATTCGATTGGCCGCTGAGAAACCTACGGGTGTCATCTGGTCATTCAGCACAATTTGCCGCGAGTATCTCTCCTCGTTCGGTTCTCGTATCACCATTCTCGGGTCTTCCAGAGATAGGATGTCTATCGCTTTTGCGATCTCTTGGCCACCGAACTCCTTAGCTTGCTCATTGCCAAAGGCACAAGTTGACACCTCTGCGATAACTTTCTTTGAGAATGGCGCTATGAGTGACTCCTTTATCTCATTCAATTCGTGAGGAACCTTGCCGTGGAACGTTACCTTTCCTATTCTGTAGCTCTCTTCATCTCCGAGTCTGACATCATCTAGACTCGTCAAAATCAGGTACGCACGAGGATTTGCCGTTAGGCTTGAGATCATACTCTTGAAACGTTCCTCCGCACTTCGACCGTCTGCAAACGTCATCGATTTGGAAAGCGAGGACAGGTCTCGTGGGTCATATCCACACTCGATCAGCAGCCCTATGAGTTCCGCGACAACCCGACGCAATTCGCTTTCGCTTGTAGAAGTTCTCTCTGCTTCTGCTGCAAAGTCGGCGACTGATATTCGCAAACAGTCTCCTACGAAGGCAGGTGACCATAGTATGGCTTCGATTTCATCAAGTGTTGGGAACAGAGTGGACCTGTCGAATGTTTTTGAGAACTCTTCATATGTGTACTGATCTATGGCGTCTTCCATAATCTCCTTGACACCGCTAGCACCGAGTTCGGAATCGATAGTATTGTTCTCTCCATAACGAACTTGATGTCGCGCCAAGTAGAACTCTCGCATGGCGTGTGCTGCTTCTTTACGACATCCTAGAGTCTTCTCTAAGGAGAGAACGATAGATCTGAGTTGATTCTCATGCGTTTGGAAGACCTTTGACATTCTTTTGCGAAGGAACTGATTGGATAGTATCTCGCTTAGCACTCGATGGGTTTCTTTTAGCGTCAGTTCTTCATGGTTGATCCGCTTGACGTATCTTCGCAAGCTCGCGCTTTCCCGGCTCCAAGCGTCGTTTTCAAGAATGTCATTCCACAAGCGCGCAACGATCTGGAGACGTTCTTCGTTCATCGGCTAGACCTCCCACGAGCACTCCGCTCGATAGGAGTGTCATTCTCGCCGCCAAGCCTGTCACATAACTTGCGATAGATCTTGAAGGATTTGCTGGACCTAGAATTCTCTCGCAGGTAGTGAAGTGTGCTCTTTCCGATTCCCATCCTCCTCGCCTCTGGCACCAGCATACTCACACACACAAACTCTCTACTTTGTCTGCCTTGCCCAATCCACCAACGCCAGATCAAGTAAGATTTTCAAGGCGGCCGCCACTCTATCAGTCAGTTTGTACTTTGAAGCAGTTCATTTCCGGGATGCAGTCTGTTTCTAAATATGTGAATTACCTGACATGTCGCTCTTATAGCATCGGAAGGAAATACGTCCTTCTTCTCGGTTGCCTCTCTAAGAAGCTTTCCAAGTTCGATTTCGAGAACGCTCTTTCCTTTAACAGTTCTCAAACATTCTTTATAGTATAAGATGCTCAGAAGCACGCTCTCCAAAAACGCGCCAGCTAGAGAGACGGTAGCTATCGGCAATCGTCGTTCAAACGTCAGGTCTAACTCCCTTTTGATTCCAAGAGCCTGCTCCAATCCTTCTTGTGGGACTATGCGGTTAACAGCTTTTTCGACTAAAGCTTGGTTAACTTCTCTTCCCTTTATCGCTGCGTCGAAGGAGGTTGAGAAGAATTCTCGAAAGAATTTCTGCTTCTCTATGTCCGAGTCAAAATGTTCATCTTCAATTCGTTCGATGATGCAGAGCGTGACGTATGACGAGTATCCTCTAATCGATTTTTCGATATCAACGCTCTTACCTCCTGCTCGTTTCTTTTCCAAGAGTTGATCTTCGTCAAGGGCTTCCTCCACGTACTTCTTTGCAGCAGAGATATCATCGGAAAGCCTCGCTAAACCTAGTCTGAAAAGAACATGACCTTTGTGAAGATGACCCCATGTGGGCTCGAGATCCTTGACAAAAAATTTCAGTAATTCCTGCCAAAAGACATTAAAGGCATCTTGTCCTTTGTCAGAAAGAATCTTGAAAGAAATCTGGTCTGCGTACGGAGCCCATGATGTGTCGTTACTTGGATCGATGATTTCAGCTGCCATTAGATGATTTTTTAGAAGTGACGTTGCTTCAGCAAATCTACCGTGGTTCAAGAGATCATCTAGCTTTGAGTTCATGCGCATAGTGTTCCCCCACTCGTAGGCAGTGTGAACCACCACAGATATGAAAACTCATACAACACCCCCCCCCATCTTACATGTGATGCACTGGTTTTTCTAGCTGGCTTAGTTTCATATGGGCTGGCTGCAAGGCACCGTCGTTTTAGGTGGTGGTGGGTCACTTGGTGCGCGCGCACACACAATCACTGCTCCCATGACGGTTCAAATTACGACAGTTGATCGGCTGCGAGGTATTCGAATTTTCTTCATTCCATCAGATGAATAATAAGATGAAGTTCCGTCAGAGCTTCTCGTTGAAAGAG
>Ga0315288_10003735_pt1 | contig 19408 bp, 16 predicted proteins | sample YL17G11_20_MG_FD_203454 | JGI IMG/M metagenome (GOLD analysis project Ga0315288, IMG submission 203454) | Sediment microbial communities from Yellowstone Lake, YNP, Wyoming, USA - YL17G11_20 | ecosystem: Environmental > Aquatic > Freshwater > Lake > Sediment | place: USA: Wyoming | collected... | reverse complement strand
CATATTGGGGACACTGGATCCTGAGCCTAAAGACAGATTTTAATATATTTGATCTGTTTTTAAATAATATCTCTTCTGAAATGTCTAAATTCGCCCAGGGTCTGCCTGTTTTTTCACTACCCGCTTATTTTTCATTTAGACTTTCTCCGATCATATGCTATATTTAATAATGGCCACCGAAAAGGATATATGGGACGCGATTCCTCGCAAAACAAACATAGTCTGTTTTTAAACAGGGGAAAAATATTTAAGCCGACCGAAGAGACATCTCTCTATATCCTGACCTTCTTCCTATTCCTTCTTATTTTTCTAACTACCATGAACGGTTATTTTGATATACCGGACACGATGCCCTCTTTCAAAACTGCTAAATCCATCATAGAGAAAGGCAGGCTGGATTTAGAGATCACCGAGACCATAGAATCCAAACTTATCAGCGATGTCACGCCAGGGCCTGCCAGCTTCACTTACTTCCGCGCCAAGGACGGTAAGATATACAGTAAATACGGCCTTGCAGTTGCCGTGTACATGATACCATTTGTTCTGGTCGGCAAATTCCTTTATCTGATCGCCGGCCATACGGTAGGCGCAAGCCAGGAGTTCTTCGAAAGGTTTGTAGTATCTTCAATGAGCTGTTTCCCCATGGCCTTGGCCTGCGTATTCTTAGTCAAGCTAGCCAGAAAAACTCATTTTTCTTTTACCGTCGCATTTATCTTGGCTGTATTCTTTGGCCTCGGCACGATGGCCTGGTATTATGCGGATTCTACTTTCAGCGAGGGGTTGCTTACATTTGAACTGCTTGGCGCGGTATATTTCATGCTGAAGGCCTATGAGGCAAAAAGAAGATCCGATATGGCCATATCGGCCCTGTTCGTTGGTATGCTAATATTAACGAAAATCGCTACCCTTATCGTTTTACCGATACTTTTTATATACATTCTATATGTTGGAATAAAAGATAAAAACAAAGAACTCCTCATCGCATTCTTTGCTATCGTGGCATTCTTCCTGGGGCTGCTCGCATGGCTCAATTTCATACGCTTCGGGAACATCTTAGAAACCGGTTATGGCAGAGAGCTTAGTGTCAAGATGAGCCAAAAACCTTTGATATTGGCAATATACCGCTATATCCTTTCCCCTCACAAGGGCCTCTTTGTCTATAACCCCCTCCTCATCGCGTCATTATTCGCCTTGCGTCAATATTATAAAAAACAACGAAACCTCTTCTATATAACGCTCGGCATGTTCACGATCTATCTTATAGCGTTTTCGGTAAGCAGTTTCAGGCTTTTTGTCTCATGGGGACCTCGATATCTTATCATATTGATACCTTATCTTGTATTGCCAATAGGCTATTTGTTAGAAAAGAAGAAAAATATGACTCGCGTTCTCATCGCCCTGCTTTTTTTGTTATCATTTTCGATCAGCCTCACAAGCGTGCTGGTGCCCCACTCTGAGTTTCGATATATTAAAATACTGCTTCAGAAGACACCGATTAAATATCCACCTCCCGATATAAACGGCGCCTTTGCTCTGTTAAAAAATAAATTGGGGAAAAAAGACGAGATCTACACAGGCAGGGATTTTGGGATAACTTTACCTGAGAAATCGGACATAACTATGGATCTTTACAAATACAGCGAATTCCGGGGATTCAATCTGTGGTATCTATACCTCGAGAGAAAGACGGGTTATAGGCATGCGAAGATTTTCCCGTTTATCAGCCTTCCATTAGCGTTGCTAGCGCTCATTAAAATATGCACCCTCATAAGAAGGTTGGATAAAAACCTTTTGCCTGTGTAGCTGACCGATCCTTAAAATATCAATACCTCGAAAAAAAGCACTTGAAAACGGTAACGAAAAAATCTTTAACATAATCCGCCTTATTTGTGATCAGTTTTGATGCGCGGGTCGGGAAACGTATATTGACCGGCACCGAGCAGATGCGCATTTTCTTTTTTGATAAAATGCAGAGTGATTCAACTGTATATGTATAAGGATTCCTAAGGTGCTCTATCAGGATCTCTGCGGCCTCCCTCGTATAAGCCCTGAAACCGGAAGTCACATCTTTTATCTCATTGCGGAAGAGAACTGCTACTAAAAGACTGCCGACCCTTTGTGTTATAAATTTATGCCTGGGATATCTTTCTATCTTTTCCAATTGCCTGTCACCGATGACTACATCCGCCTCATTCTTTAAAATAGGTTCAAGCAGTTTCTCTATATCTTCACCCCTGTACTGAAGATCGGCATCTGTATTCACTATTATATCTGCGCCTATCTTCAGGCCGTATGCCAAGCCGCTTTTATAGGCCTCCCCCAGGCCGTGATGCCTCTGAAGATCGACAATGTGCCTTACGTTTGTCTTTGCCACAACTTCCAATGTGTGATCAGTGCTGCCGTCATTGATAACCACAATCTCAATGTTGTTGGTACCGAATATGTCTCTCGGGATATCGTTTATAGCCTCTGTGATGACATCGTACTCATTATACGCCGGTATCTGCACTACGACTTTTTTATTCATAATTTATACTGAGCAAAGGCTTTCCTGTTATCGTTTCCGGATGCTATCTGGTGAGTTTTTCGGATGGTTATAATTGATGCCAAAAACCATGTCATACTTTGGATGAATTATTATAATATTTTAACTGCGGGGGGTTGTTCAAATCGTCAGCGCTCTTTTATTTATTGACTATTTGCGTAAATAACGGCCACATAGTGCAAATGGTCAATGACAAAACACCGAATACAAAACCCACCATCTGTATAAGATAGCTGGTGTGAACTTCTCTATATAAGCTTTCCCCTTCTTTTGCGTTCTTCGCCCGCATTATATCCAATAATGTTTTCTTCAGGAATATTCCAAAGACAATGGATATTATGAACAGAAACCAGCTGCTGGCAAGAAACCATCTCGCTGCGTCCGATAATGAGATATACTCGGAAAATGATGCGCTGAATACCAGCGCTGTCGATGATAGGATTATCAGCAGATTGATAAAAACTTTAAAGTCCCTCAGATCATCTTCCATCGCCTATTTACCTTTTGCTTAACCCTTATATCAAAACCAATGTAATCTTAGCTTTTTAAAAAATAAAAGGCAACTTCTTTTCAATTAAAAGTTGCCGATCCATCTAATATATCCCGACATTCATCGACCATACCTCAACGGTTATCTATTATTAAATGATACTACTTTACTTTTGATACGTCAATTTTAAAATTCTTGCAATAATTTTGTCTATTTTTACGTCTTTATATGGTAGCGGGAAAAATACCGCGTGGTTTTCGGTCTTCAGAAAAGCTGACGGCTGAAAACTAAAAAAGGAGGTGAGGAAAATGATAAGAGATGACCTAAGGCTTGAGGTAGCCAGGCTTCATAAGCTAGATGGCGCTGGCTCAACGAAGGCATTCTGCGACCTTTCTATACTCGATAGCTTTGTAATAAAGGGTTTGCGAGTGGTGGAGGGCGAAAAAGGTCTATTTGTTAGCATGCCCCGCGAAGAAGGCAGGGATGGCAAATGGTACAACACCGTGATCCCCTTAAAAAGAGAGGTTAGGGATGAGATAGAAAAACTCGTCTTAGAGGCTTATGGGGGCTGATATCTTGAGCCGAGGGAATAACATTATCGTGGGAAAGATCGGCGAGCGTATTGCATCGGACTTTTTAAAGAAGAGAGGATATAAAATCCTGCAAACAAATTTTCGCACGCCTTTCGGGGAAATAGATATGGTGGCTAAGGAAAAAGAATTCTTAGTTTTTGTGGAAGTGAAAACCCGGATAACCCCCTCTCTCGGCTCGCCCCATCTTTCCATAACAAAGATAAAGGAAAGGCATATTATCAGGAATGCTCTTTTTTATTTAAGGGCCCTTGATCTTGCCGATCCTTACTGGAGGATAGACATAGTTTCGATAAAACTTGACCATCTATATAACCTGGAGAAGCTAGAGATAATAAAAAATGCGGTGCAGGAAGAATAAGCTAAAGCATGGAGGTGGCGATGATATCGCATATATTTTCGAGCTGCGTAATAGGGATAGAGGCGCATGAAATCACTGTTGAGACGGATATAGGGGCGGGATTACCGGGCTTCAACATAGTAGGCCTGCCGGATACGGCCATAAAAGAATCTCGCGATAGGATAAAAGCTGCAATAAAAAATTCCGATTTTTCGTTCCCATCAAAGAAGATAACCATAAACCTGGCGCCTGCCGACATTAAGAAAGAGGGCGCTTCGTTCGACCTACCAATCGCCTTATCGATCCTCGCATGCGAAGGTGTAATCGATTGTTCGGGATTGGGCGATTTTGTCTTTTGCGGTGAATTATCCCTGGATGGGACATTAAAACCTATGAATGGGGTGTTGCCGATAGCTATATCTTTAAAAAATATGGACAAGAAAAAGATAGTCCTTCCAAAGGAGAATGCCAGGGAGGCGGCGATGGTAAAGGACATAGAAGTATATCCGCTGGAAAGACTTAAAGATGTGGTTGGCTTCGTTAATAAGCGGATAGAAATAAACCCGCAAGAATCGAACCTCGAATACATGTTCAAGAGAAACTCAAAATATAGAATAGATTTTAGCGATGTGAAAGGACAGGAACACGCCAAGCGCGGCCTTGAGATAGCTGCTGCCGGCGCACACAACGTCCTCTTGATAGGGCCGCCCGGTTCCGGGAAGAGCATGCTTGCAAAAAGACTACCCACTATTTTATCTGAAATGACCCTAGAAGAAAGCCTTGAAACATCCAAGATACATAGTGTGGCCGGATTCTTAATAGCAAGCAAAGGGCTGATAGGAACGAGGCCATTCCGGTCCCCCCATCACACGATCTCTTACGCTGCATTAGTTGGCGGCGGAGCCAATCCCATGCCGGGCGAGATAAGTTTATCGCATAACGGCGTTTTATTTCTCGATGAGCTTCCAGAATTCAAAAGAAATGCACTGGAAGTTTTGAGACAACCGATGGAAGAGGGATTGGTCACGATATCAAGGGTGTCAAATACGCATACATATCCTTCCAAGTTTATGCTCGTTGCAGCCATGAACCCCTGCCCTTGCGGATATTTCACAGACCCTAAAAAAGAGTGCCATTGCACGCCATTCCAAATCCAGAGATATCTATCAAAAATATCAGGGCCCTTACTCGACAGGATAGATATACATCTAGAGGTCCCAAGATTAAATCTAGAGCATATGACTGATAAACGCCGCGGCGAGCCATCGGAAAGCGTGAGAAAACGCGTTGATAGGGCTCGCACTGTCCAGAAAGAACGGTACAAAAAAGACGGCGTGTATTTCAATGCTCATTTAGAATCTAGAGACCTTGAAAAGCACTGCATACTTGATAAAGAAAGCGAGGAATTATTAAAACTAGCTATCCTTGAACTGGGGATCTCTGCAAGGGCATATGACAAGATCCTGAGGGTGGGCCGAACTATAGCAGATCTGGACGGGAAAGAAACTATCGAGGCGCATCACATCTCAGAGGCGATCTCATACAGGAGCCTGGATAGGAATTTGTGGGGATAAATAAATACCTATAAACTCGTCAATAACCATAGCGGGGTAATGGGTAATTTGGAAGGTTTTATTATGAAATGATTCAGCCATTACCGCTTACAACACAAGATGCAGAATTATTATAGATCTATTTCGAATTACTATTTATTACCAACTTTCCATTTATAAATTCTAGTCTTTTCTCTTTAAACATCCGCCTCAACCGTTTCTTAACTTTAAGGTATTCTGGCATAGTATTTAGATAGGGTAAGCAAGTTCGACAGACTTCAAATGCCTTTTTAAAATTTAAAGCAAATAAGTTTTTTAAGATGTTTCTTCTAAGCTCGCTTGACCATATCTCTTTTATTGTTTGATAATTTACATTGCCTAAATTCGAAGTAATTCCGTAATCGCAACAACATATATAAACTTGCCCGTTTGGTGCGATAAAAATATCTTTAAGGATCCTATCAAACATACGGCATGGTTCTTTTTTCTCCCTGAGTAAAAAATTTTCGTATTTTTCTAATGAAATAACATCTGATTTAATATTATCTTGTTTTTTGAGATACGGCCTGAAAAATTCTTTTATTTTATTTTCATCGTCTTCAAAAAGACCAAGCTTATCTTCAATTTCTTCCGAGAAGCGTTTCGCACTTACAATCCCTATACTAATGACACAGTTTGGATTTATTTCATCCCTTAACTTAAAAAAGTTTAGAATGTTTTGCTTAACTTGCTTATATTTTTGATTCCTTTTAATATATTCATAATTTATTTCGTTAAACCCGTCGAAATTAAAATGCAAATAATTTAGATTATTCTCTAATAGAAATTTAGCATTGTCCTCATTCATAAGAACCATATTAGAATACAAACTTATATTGTTTCTAGGAAATAGTTTTCTGATTTCCATTACTATTTCTTTGAATCTTAGATGAGTCAAAACGTCTCCGAATTCTGATAAATTAAAACCTCCTTTAAAATTGTATTCCTGCAATTCTTTTAATATTTTTACTACTAGCTCAAAAGGCATCAACTTTTCTTTTATATTTTTTCCTTTTTCGGCACAAAAAATACAGTTAGAAGTGCATATTAGAGATAGAATTAAAGAAACTTGTTCGGGAAAACTTGAATTCTTAATCCATATGTCCTCGAATGACGTGGGAGTCAAAACCCTCTTTCCCCAACTTCTTAATCTCGATATTATTTTTCTACTATCTACCATCATTGCCCGTAAAAAAGTTCTGATTGTATTCATTGGCTAAAGTTTTGTGTCTTTCGCTAAACAGAATAAATAAGCAATAATTACATTACATCTCGTATGAGCCAAGGAGAAATCTCTCATTACCTTAGGAACCTGTGGGGATACAAACGTCGGCTGCTTTATTTTTTAACAATAATAGAACGCTGCCCCCAAACAGTGTTGGCCCAATGCAGGGCATGATTTTATAGCAATAATATCTGAGAAGCAGCAGCATTTTCTTAAATATGTTATTTTTCTTTTTTATATAAATATCGCTAGCGGAAGTAAATTGATATCCAATAATGGTAAAGGGCGACCGTTCAATAAATATTCGTGCGCTTCCCCACGAAAAAAAATTAATATGTCCAAATACTCGGTGTGACCTTGAAACCCTTCTTAATAAGATGTTTACAATACTATATTCAATTGGCAAATGTAAAATCAAATATTCTGATTTGCTAGCTAAATCTCTCATGAATCGATGAGGTCCGGACTAAATTGGTTTTCCGAATTAGCGGTGTTGATCTCGCCTGCCGATATATCATATCCTGATAATTTAAATGGTAGCGATCTTTCTTTAAGCTCTTTCGCCAAAGACAGTAAAAAATGTCCACTCCCACATCAGCGGCTCTTAGCCCTTTTTCGATCGATATTGAATATTTTTTTAAAAGTGCACTTTGCAAGGGCACTTTGAAATAATGTAGCTGTGCCATACTTTACACGCCATCCCGTATTAGCTATAGTATCTTCCATATATGCACAATAAAAACGCCTGCCAGTGAGTACATCATCATATTACTACTAATTGCGCTTGGATTCAATCTATTTGAAACGCTTATGATTATCGTCGGCAGGAAAAGATCATGTCTTCTGCGCGTATATGAATGCCTGCTCGCCAAAAATATAATATAATATCGGAATTTTTAAATAGATCCTTATAAGCCATATGGATTTTGGCACTCGGCTCCTGATCATCGTAAACGGCAGCAATCTGGGATAGGATTTAATGATTCGAAAATCATGGATTTCTAAAACCTCCGTCAGGCTTCTGTCATCCAAAGGCGTTATGTGGTCAAAGAAATTCCAATAATTCTTATAACAAAATCTTATGTTTGGCTGCAGTATCAATAGCCTTCCTTCCCTCTTTAAAACTCGACGTATCTCATTCAGGGTGTTAACGATAGCATCTTTGGTCAAATGTTCAAAAAGGTTACTTACGAACACCACGTCGCAGGAATCATCTTTCAGGTCTTGCATCTTCTCGCAGCTTGATAATATCACCCCTACGCCATCGGCAGCAAACTTTTTTACATCCGGATTTAGGTCTAAGGCGATCTTTTTCTTTCCCTGTATATTATTGATGAATTCACAAAACCCTGCTCCGACTTCTAAGATAACCGCGTCTTGAGGGATATACTTTTGAAAAAAATCTTCGCAGAGAACCCGCCACATCTTCTTTCGGAATTCAATGTATTTCCCGAACCTGAGTTGATATATTTTTTGCAGATCAGTCATTTTATTTAACTCCTCAATATGCTATTTTTAAATTGGAACTATTATACAATAACAGGATGCTCTATGGAAATATAAATCTATATCCGTCCTCAGTCCTATTTTACGATCTTAAAAACGATGCCTAAATAATCTTCATACAGGATTTTAAAGTCAGCCGGATCGTTTACAATTTCTTTATATAATTTCGCATCTTTTCGAACATAACCATAATTCGCTTTAAATATCTTGTTTATAACTTCTCTTATCTCGTATATGCGCCCCTCTGCCAGTCTTTTATAAATTGAATACTCGCGAGGATAGCGCCAGAACATATAAATCGGGTCCAGCACCACTATATAATCGTCTTTAGGATTCAGGCACACGAAATAAGGAGAGTCATACCAAAAAGAATGATAGATGATCTCACCGGCGGGAATATTTTTTTCCATCCAGCGAGCGACATTTTCATAATGGATATTTAACGATATTTGGCTGTCGATGGTGTCTTTTATTCCTTTAAATGTGAAATTGACAAAAACCCCGATCATCATAAGATATACCAAAACAAAAAGTTTTATTTTGGGGACTGCGCGCTGCCACCCTCTTTCTTGTATCCAATCATTTAGATATGAAGCGAAAAAGATAAAAAATAATATATTGGCGTTATACCAATACCTATTGCTGAAAGAAGCAAGAAATATATAAATGGAACTACATGCCCACCATATGAACGTTGATAGACTAATCTTTATTTTCGCGGATAAGGACATCCACAGGATTATATTCAAGGTAAAAAATACGGCAAAATTGCTGAGAAAGACGATTTTTGAGGGCAGGCTGAACAGCTCTTCACCAAAATCGATGCCAGGATTGATAAAACTATAAAAATTTATCAGGATTCCGTTCAAGTAAAAGGAAAGAAAATTATGCGGAAAATTAGGATGGAGGAAAAAGCCCAGGGCCATGCCAATGCCAACGGCATAAATATTCTTTAAAAAAAACTCTTTATGCATAAAATACCGTATTATTTCTGCAATGACGGCGTAGACTAGAAACATGATGAATGTCACGTGCGAGAGTGAGTAAAACAGGGTCAGCAGTAAAAGTTTTATCCATTTCTTATTGATAAGAAAGTATATGCCTAAAATAGTGAGAATGTTTGCCAGGGTCACGGCCCTTAGAGTCGACAGGTAAAAATTAAACGTTGAGGAGAGGAAGGGTAATATAAGGAAAAATATGCACATAAGATTTGGCAAATATCTTCTTAAAATGAAGACATATGCTAATAAAAATAATAAATCATAGAAGATAACTGCGTATTTGCCGGATAAAACTATATCCTTTGCGAGATACAAAAAAGGGATAATGGATACATGAAATAGAAAGTCTTTGTCGGAAAAGGAATTTTTGAATGTCGAAAATTGTGCCCAGTGGAATTCATATCGTGGGCCAAAATCTTTTATGAACCTAGCTATGGCAAGATGGTAGTAGCTATCCTCTCCATAAAGAGTGGGTGCGCTAAATTGAATATACAGAGAGTACCAAATAACAAGAGAGCAAGCCAAAATTAAAGCTATGCTTGAAATTGTTCTCTTCGCGGTATTTGATATCCAGGGCATGACTTAATTTTCTCTTCCGGACGCTTCTTTTAACCGTTTTAAAAATCCCGAATCTATGCTGCGGCCTAACCTCTTGGCATTGTGCGCCGCTTCCCAGCTCTTTTCAAAGTCTTTTTTTAAAAAATATGCGACCGCCGCATTGTAATACGCTTCTGCATATTTAGGGTTTTGTTGTAATGCCATATTATAATCGGAGAGCGCATTAGCGATATCACCCTTGTCAGCATATGCCATCCCCCGGTTATTGAAGGCCTCCGAATAATTAGGGTCTATCTGTATAGCCCTGGTAAAATCATATATAGCCTGATCGAATTTGTTTTCAAGGGCATAGGCGAACCCCCTGTTACTATATGGCCTGGCTTTTTGCGGAGATTTGCGGATCGAATCGCTCCATAGGGCGATACCGTCCTCCCATACAAAATTTCTCGCATAAGTCAGGACTGAATAACAAATAACTATTATCGACATAGCTATTATTGCGACCCTTGCCCCGTTATTTCTAAAAAAATAAAATATTGCGCTAGTTAAAAAAATGCTATACCCGACTACTGGCAAATAAAGCCTGTGCTCGGCAATAACGTCTCTTATCGATATGATGCTTGATTCCGGCAAGAGCGTTAAGAAGAACCAAAAAATAGCAAATGAGATTAATCTGCGCCTGGAGAATATCTTGATGGCGACAATTATAATAAGGAGCAGAACAAAAATACTGGCCAATATAGGTAGCCCCATGATATTTTTTGCTATCGGATAATCATAATCTATATTTTGATTTACCGGTATAAAAAGAAGCCTGAAATATGTAATGATGACCTTAAACTGCGTCAAAAGATAAGAGCCGGAGGGGATGTTTGACCCGATTTCAGAAGTTCGCCTCATCTCTACAAAATCCACCGATTTAGTTATAAACATTGTCAACGGAATAATAAATAACATGCAAAGAAAAGGGATAAGCTGTTTTAAAACAATATCTTTTTTTGTTCTTAGAAAATAAAATTCATACAGCAGTATCATAATAGGCAAGGTCACCGTCATTTCTTTTGTAAACATAGCTATAATTGCGGATAGCATAGACCCTGAATAATAATATTTCCAAGCGAATGCCTCTCTTTCCTCTTCTTGCGATAGTCTTGCTTTGACATAAAAAGTTAGCGAAAGCAAATAAAAAAAACCGGCGAGCGACGTTGCGCGCTGAACGACGTAGGTTACCGCTTGGGTCTGGATAGGATGCGCGATAAATATTGCACCTGCAAAAAAAGCTACGATATTTGCGGATTTAGCGATTTCGTCATCTCGCATTGCGGGGGTAGAAAAGGTCATCAGCACTAACCACCACGTCAAGATACCGGCCCCGAGATGGATTAGGAGGTTGACTAAATGATAGCCCACGACATCTAACTGTCCAAAATGATAGTTTAGCGCGATAGAAAAATAGGTAATAAATCTGGTGGGCCAAAAATTAAATATTTTTTTTACGGCGGCGATATCTTTTATCGCTGGATTCTGGACTATAGAAAGGTAGTCATCAAATTGAAATGCATTGTCGAAAGAATTTAAATACACAATCGCGCCTAATGCGCACAATATAATTATAGCCAATAGGTTAAAATAATATGGTTTCAATGAGATTCCCCATTATCATATAACAGAATGGCACGAAAGGTTTGATACAATGAAATTAAGTTCTTTTTTACACGACGCATCAAAAAATATTCATTGAAAGGCCGATCGTCAGTAATCGAAGTTATGTTTGCCGAAGCCAATATTCTTTCTATCGAAATTTCTCTTTGTATTAATGCCTGATAAAGTCCTTCGGGATTTTTATCTGTATCCCACTCCAGAAGATCACTAGCCGCTGGCTGCGGAAGCCGTTTTACGAAGTCTTGAACGGCTGGCATGTTAAAAGGCTGCATGGATGCAAAAAAATGAAGGCCCCAACCTTCAACAGATCTGAAAACCCGAACATATGGAAATTCCGCGTGGATAGCCTTGGCTACGGCACGCATACTCACATCCTCTCCCCTAGGAAACCATTGCGCCAAAATCCCGCCTTCCTTTAAACGCGTTTTTAAAATCTTGTAGAAATCCTCGGAATACAAAAGGGCGGAGCCGGATGCCTCTACGGGAGGAGGGGGATCGATAGTGATGATATCAAATTTTTCTGACGTTCGCCTTAGAAACCTACGGCCATCGTCCACGATGATCTGGACATTACGCTTTTTAAGCACCTCTTTCGCATCCGGGAAATAGAAATCAAGTGTATCCCGTACGCTGGGCACTAGCTCAACGGCAATAGTTTTAATTCCCCATGACGCTGCAGAGCGAAAAGTAGTGCCCATCCCCAAACATATTATCAAGGCTGATTCAGGTTTTTTATCCCTTATAGACAGAGGTACGTGGGCCATACATTTCGTAATGGGGCACAAGACAGTCATGCCGATGCCATTAACTAGAAGGCGTTTATTCATGCCCTCGCCATAAGAGATGACCGTTGCTACATAATCCCGCCGAACCACCGCATATTCGTAGAATACGCTATCCTCATAACTTAAGAAAAATCTTGCGGAGACAACCAACAGAGCGATGATTATTATACTTGCCGAGATAGCGTATCCGAAACTTCGGGACCAAATATTTCTGAAATAATAAATAAAATATCCTATAAAAGGGATTGCCAATAAGATCAGGCATAGCCGCACGCCTAGAATCGGCAAAAATAAGTAACCGGAAAATAGCGGTCCTAAAATACAACCGATTGTGTTCACCGCATAAACCCGTCCTGCGATATTCGGATCGCCTTGCGAAAGATCATCGATCAATTTTGAGGTCAAGTAACCCAGGGTAGCGCAAAATGGCAAAATGCTTCCCAATACTAACACGGCCTGTGACCGGTGCCCTATCACTATTAACCTAGGATCGCTAGCCATGATAGGTAAAAAAGAAAAATATGCAAGATAGATCATAAGATGCGGGATATCTTTGACCTTTGCACGATCGGCAATCTGTTTCCGATAAAACCAAGAGCCCATCCATGTCGCAAACAAATAAGCGGCCAGGATAGCAGCGAATGAATAAATAGTTGTGAGCAATACTTGAGTAAATGCCCTAGTCCAGGCAACCTCCATTGCCATCGACGTAAAACCGGTTGCGAAGAGGATGGAGATAAATAATTTTGATTTGATTCGCGGCAAACTGCCCGATGAAGCAATGCCGGTGAGAGTATTTTTAGCGGCTTTCCTAAACCTGCTTTTTGAATACCAAAAATACAGAAGAAGGCTCGCGGCTGCCAAGCTGAAATTGAAACATGCGGCGATCGCGAGAGTATTATGCAATCCAAACCATTCGATCAGGAAACCGGCCGTTGCTATCGTTCCGCACATCGCGCCAATAACATTGGCCAGATAGAGATAGCTGAATCCCTTAGTATTAGTCTGATCAAATTCCTTGATGAACGCCATCATCAGCGGGATGGTGGCCCCCATAAATATGCACCATGGCAGGATCGAGGTCCCAAGGATAACGGCGGAAAGCATTAAGTAAAAAAAGGAGTCAAAATCACCTGCTGGGAGTAACAGCGATTGTCCTATTTCAAATATCTTTGGAACAGATAATCCGCCAACGCCTATAAGAAATTCCATTAATGCATAAATGGCGATAGCCGACCATCCTGTTCTTTTGGCAATGGTCTTGACATATCTTCCAGCGGCCCATGAGCCTAAGGCCAACCCCAGCATAAAAACTGAAATAACTACAGAAAGCACCGGCGTGATAATGCCAAAAGCCGCAAATGCCAGGCGTAACCAAATAATTTGATAAAGAAGACCGCAAAATCCAGAGGCCAGAAAAAAAAGGAAAACCAGATAATAAATGCGTCTTTCGAGAAGACCTATACGCTTCAGCTCTCTAGTCAAATTGCCTTGCCCCTTTTAACTTTCAGTTTATCTGTACTTAATTTTCATTGCTACAATTGCGAGGACGAAAATTAAAGTTAAACCATTCGCTATTATAACAGGCGCCTCTCTTATCAATATGCCGTAAACTAACCAAAATAATACGCCAAGAGAAAAGATCGAGAATGTTATTAGAGATAGATCCTTAGCATTTTTTGTTTTGAAAATCTTTATCAGTTGTGGGAGGAAGGAAATGGTAGACAGCGTTCCGGCGATTATCCCGATCACAAAAGGTTTCATTTTGATTAAGATTGTTTTTATAATCTATTTTTATTTTTTGCTCTCATCTTCTCATAAGCGCAAAGAGCAATCGCTAATATTGTCGGTATAGGAATGATCAGCGCCAGGTCGAACTCATTTTTAACCTTTAAGATATATGCGCTGATTAGAAACAAAACCGTAAACCAAATGAGCTTCCTTGAGATGTGCAGGCCGAATCCATCACAGAAACAGAAACCAACAAATACCACATACAGGCTCAGGGCTAAAAATTGTATCGAAAACAGATCCATCGCCTTCTCCATATAGATTTGACTAGTTAATTAAGCGACCTTTATAATAATATAAGCAATCGCAAGCAATGTGGCTATAATCAAAAATAGCCCCATAATTCTAGTATTACGAATCTCTTTTTGCATAGAAATAGGCTCAATGCGCCAATTTATTTTCTCATAAAACTTTTTCTGGATCTCGATGGACAAATATGGCTTGTAACATAGAAAAAAACCTATTATTGCATTTATTGTAAATATAGCTATCGAAATCAATAAAGTTAACAACTGCATCGTTTTTTAAAAGTTTTTAATTTATCTCTATATATCTGTTTTCTTTCTCTCAATAGCCTTGATATATCCTTTTGCCTTCTTGTAATTTTGCCTTTTGGCATTGCTCACCCATTATTTTTAAAATCCGAGATGCGTTTGAAGGTAAAGACGAAAGCAAGCGTGAAGGCTACGCAGATATACGCAAATATATCACCATAGGCAGTATAAAAGGTCTTCGTTCGCGCAAGGACTATCTCATGGATCTTATAGCCGGAGACGAACAATTCTTCGCCGTCGGCTTCCACGGCTCCTACGATCTTTCCTTTTTGATCTATGAAACAAGAAAGGCCGGTATTCGCAGCCCTTACGACATCGATCCTGTTCTCAACAGCCCTGAAAATAGAATTTTGGGCATGCTGATAAGCTGCGCTGGTTTTTTTATACCATGCATCATTTGTGATATTGACCAGAAAATCTATATTCTTTTTTACGAATTCCCTCGTGAGGTCAGGAAATATATCTTCGAAACAAATTAGACATGAGAATTGAACCTTTTTGATCAACTGCCAATTAAAATCTTTGTTTTTCGAATTACGCTGCATAAAAAAATCAAAAACTTTATATTCTTTTCCGGCGCTACAATCTCCTATGGGAATAGGGGCAAATTTCCCAACAAACGAAAGTGCATCTTTAAATGGTATGTATTCTCCAAACGGTACAAGATGGACCTTGTCATATCTATCAACAATACGGCCATCTTTCGAAAGCAACGTCGCACTATTATAATATATTGTCTCACGCCCGTTTTGATCTTCTCTCACAGTGCCGACCAAAAGCGGCGTATTGATACGCAGGGCCAAGGCCTTTATTCTGTCCAGCAGGTCATCCTCAGTTTCCAAAAAACCTGGCACGGATGTCTCCGGCCATATAACAAGGTCCGCTTTCTCTTTAGTGGCCTCCTCTGTCAAATTTTCATATTTACGTAGTATCGTTTCCCTGAATTTAGAATCCCATTTTTCATCTTGAGGTATATTACCCTGTATGACGGCAACCCTCAGCCTCTCTCCGGTGAAGATATTATTTAATCTGAATATGCCATACGCCAATGAAAAAAATATACACAAGAACGTTATGGCAATACAAGTTGAGGGAACCTCTTTTTTCTTAACTCCTTTTATGGTCAAAAATATAACGGTATTCACCATAACTATTAAGAAGCTCACTCCATAAACACCCGCTATATCGGCTATCTGAATAATCGGTAAATTATAACTTTGAGAATGACCCAAAAGAACCCATCCAAAACCTGTTAAAAAATGAGATCGTATTAATTCTAACGTACACCATGCAGCTGGAACAAGAAATAAGAACACGAGGCCGGCCCCCCTTGGGTTAAGCCTGTGCGTGATGCGGTATGCCTGATTGAATATTAAGCCAAAGGCGCCAAAATATAACGCTAGGTACAATACCATCAACACCATTCCGGGTAAGGTAACGTGAATAAGCCAATAGATCGTGCTCAGAAAAAATATGACGCCGGCAAGATAGGATACCAGAAATGCCCTGGTCGGCCTATGGGCCTCGATAGCAAAAAATAAAGGGACGAGGCCTATCCAGGAAAGAAATTCAAGATCGAAATCCGGGAAAGATAATGCGAGTAGAAGCGCGGACGCTATAGCAAGTAAAAACTGAGATCCTAGGACTAACGGTCTAGAATTCTTTTTCATTGGCCGCAACATTTCTTATATTTTTTGCCACTGCCGCAGGGACAAGGGTCATTTCTTCCTACCTTGGGAGCCTCCCTCTTATAGGTAGCAATTTTTTCCTGTGGAAGCTGGCCTTCATATGAGCCGGCAGCTTCCGCCTCTTCTTTTAAATGTATATCCTGAAACTGGCTCTTCTCTTCATGCAGAAGTTGTTGCCTCGAGAAATCGAACACCGACACCTCTTTCTCCTCTTTTACCGCGCTCACTTTAAATAGATACTCCAGCGTTTCCTCCTTTATGCGGTCTATCATATCCATAAACATAGCGTAGGCTTCGTGCTGATATTCTACCAATGGATCGCGTTGGCCATATGCCCGCAAACCTATGCCTTCTTTAAGGCTATCCATAGCATAAAGATGGTCCTTCCATTTTGAATCAACGACCTGTAAAAGCACCATTTTCTCCAGATATCTGGTGTTTCCTTCACCAAGCATCTTTTCTTTATCACCATATATCGTTCTCATCTTTTCCAGGATCAAATCTCTGATTTCTTCTCGACGCATCTCTTCCAAATTAAAATCTTTCACTTTTATGGAAAATCTGGAATCCAAATATTGCCTTAAGCCTTCAAAATCCCACTTGTCTGCACTCGCTTTTTCATTCACATACATATCCAACGCGGTATCTAAAACCTCTTCCATTATCTCATAGATGTAATCTCGCAGGTTCTCGCCCACCAGGATCTTGCGCCGTTCCTCATAAATAACCTCTCTTTGCCTATTCATAACATTGTCGTATTCTAAAAGGTGTTTTCTTATCTCAAAGTTATGCTGCTCAACTCTCTTCTGTGCTGTCTCTATCGCCTTGGTAATAAATGGATGTTGTATATCCTGCCCTTCCTCCATCCCTAATCTATCCATTATGCCCTTTATCCTATCAGAACCAAATATCCTCATAAGGTCGTCTTCCAAAGACAGATAAAACCTGCTTGAGCCCGGGTCACCCTGCCTACCGGAACGCCCGCGCAGCTGATTATCTATGCGCCTTGCGTCATGGCGCTCCGTGCCAACAACGTGAAGGCCATTTAACTCTGCGACACCCTCTCCCAACACAATATCAGTCCCTCTGCCTGCCATATTTGTAGCGATAGTAACGGCATATTTTTGCCCTGCCTTTGCTATTATCTGGGCTTCCATCTCATGATACTTTGCATTCAAGACATGATGAGTGATCCCCATCCGTTTCAGAAGATTACTTAGATGCTCAGACTTCTGTATTGAAATAGTGCCCACAAGAACAGGCCGTGCCTTATTATAAAGCTCGGCTATCTCCTTGCATACGGCATTAAATTTCTCCCTTTCTGTCTTGTAGATAACGTCGGGATGGTTAGTCCTCTCGAGAGGCTTGTTTGGCGGAATGACAACGACATCCAAACTATAGATCTTACTGAATTCCACGGCCTCCGTCTCAGCTGTACCCGTCATACCAGCAAGCTTTCTATACATCCTGAAATAATTTTGGAATGTTATGGTAGCAAGTGTCTGGTTCTCTCGCTCGATCTTAACTCCCTCTTTCGCCTCGACGGCCTGATGAAGGCCATCCGACCATCGCCTTCCCGGCATCAGGCGTCCAGTGAACTCATCTACTATGATGACCTCGCCCTCTTTCACTACATAATCTACGTCTTTTTTATAAAGCACGTGCGCCCTTATGGCCTGCCTTATGTGATGCTCCCATTCAGACTGAATATCTTCATACAAATTTTTCACCCCGAGCATCTGTTGGCATTTGATCACGCCTTCTTCCGTCAAACTAGCGGTATGGTTTTTCTCATTTACTATGTAATCGATGCCTTTCTCTATATCCACGCCTTTATATTTCGCCTCGATCTCCTCTTTGTCGGTGATAGTTTTGCCTTTTAATCTCGGGATGATCTTATTTATTATGTAATATTTATCCGTGGATTCCTCTGCTGGTCCTGATATTATAAGGGGCGTCCTCGACTCGTCTATCAATATGGAATCGACCTCATCAACGATCGCATAGTTTAAAGGCCTTTGCACCATATCCTCTTTACTTATCACCATATTGTCACGAAGGTAATCAAAGCCGAACTCATTATTCGTACCATAGGTGACATCACAGGCATAGGCATCCCTTCTCGACTTTTGATCAATATCATGCTGTATAACGCCGACGGTCAGGCCTAAGAATTCATACACCGGCCCCATCCATTCTCTATCTCTTTTGGCAAGGTAGTCATTCACCGTCACAACATGCACCCCCTCGCCCGTCAGCGCATTAAGATAGACCGGCAGCGTAGCGACCAAGGTCTTGCCTTCACCGGTAGCCATTTCCGATATCTTGCCCTCATGTAACACTATACCGCCCATCAACTGTACGTCGAAATGCCTCATGTTTATGGTCCGCCTGGCGGTTTCTCGCACAACCGCAAAGGCCTCAGGGAGGATATTTTCGAAAATCTTATTTTTTACATTGCGTAATTTCTTTTTTATCCTTTCCTTCTCATCAGGCGATGTAGAGGCCCTGAACGCCTCTTCCAGCTCCCCTATTTCGTCTTTATAGTCTTTGTGCTTCTCTTTTATCTTTTCTTTGAACTCAGCCGTCTTATCCCGTAGCGCTGTATCTGACATTTTCAAGACTTGAGGCTCAAATGAATTTATGGACTCCACCATCGGCCACAAAGACCTTAAGACCCTTTCGTTCTGCGTCCCGACTATCTTTTTTAAAATATAATTAATCATATAGCTTAATCTCTTTTCTTAAGTTTCGCGCTTTTAAACTTTTTTAAATATGCTTCCATGAAGTCGTCCAATGCGCCGTCTAACACAGCCTGAGACTTGCTGGTCTCGTAATCGGTCCTGTGGTCCTTGACTAAAGAATATGGGTGCAATACATAAGACCTGATCTGACTCCCCCACGCTATTTCTTTTTTTGATTCGTACGCATTCTCTAGCTCTTTTACTTTTTTCATTCTCTCTCTTTCATAAAGCCGCGCCTTTAGTATTTTTAGAGCCATGGTTTTATTCTTAAATTGAGACCGCTCATTTTGGCACTGGACCACGATCCCGGTGGAAAGATGCGTTATCCTAACGGCGG